>ERZ839489.1067-NODE-1067-length-19901-cov-2.414441_pt1 | contig 19901 bp, 17 predicted proteins | sample MGYA00519938_ERZ839489 | MGnify/ENA primary metagenome ERZ839489 (study PRJEB31850, sample SAMEA3708846) | human gut metagenome | biome: human gut; feature: human-associated habitat; material: faeces | place: China | collected 2014 ...
GTTTCATTTAGTTTTCCAGTACTCGTGCGCCCGCCGTATCCAGCCGGCAAATATGAACAAAACCTTCCTGATTTTGCAGGTAGTTCTTACCCAACCAGTCGGCAACGCGCTGGGCGGTATCCGGCTTGTCACACAGAGCGAACAAGGTCGGGCCGGAGCCGGAGATACCGCTCGCTACCGCGCCGATTTCCGCAACCGCCTGCCGCGCCTGCCGGAAGCCAGGCAGTAACCGTTCACGGTAGGGTTCAGCGATAACATCTTTCATCAGCTTCGCGGCAAGCTCAGGCTGACGGGAATAGCAGGCGTGAATGAAGCCAGCCAGATGTCGCCCGTGCGCAATGCAATCCTGGCGGCGATACTGCGCCGGTAAAATAGCCCTGGCTTCTGCCGTCGAGACTTTAATCCCCGGATACGCCAGCACCCACAGCCACTCATCAAACCCTGGCACTTGCTGGCTGATGATGTCGTTTTCTTCGATCATCAACTGCATACCACCAAGAAAACACGGTGCCACGTTGTCGTAATGAATGCTGCCGGAGATTCGTCCTTCCAGCTCGCCCATCAAAGCCAGCAAACGAGTGTCATTAAGCGGCTTGCCACAGTGTTCATTCATCGCCATCAGCGCCGCGACCACCGAACAGGCGCTGGAGCCTAAGCCCGAACCGATTGGCATATTCTTTTCCAGAGTCATCGCCACTGGAATTTGCTTGCCAAGCTCCTGGCAAAAACGCTCCCAGCACTGATAAACGATATTTTCCCGTGGTTCTGACGGCAGCTTATCGGCAAAGCGTCCGAGGTTGTTGAGACTGAATGTCTCTGCCGCCTCAACCGTGACTACATCTCCGAGCAATGCACCATCAACGGGTGTCACCGCCGCCCCGAGCACATCAAACCCGACGCTCATATTGGCACTGGAAGCCGGGGCATAAACCTTAACCATTTTAGACTCCTAACTTCCATGAGAGGGTGCGTAGCAGATCGGCAAAGACACCGGCAGCTGTAACGTCATTACCCGCACCGTATCCGCGCAGGACCAGCGGCAGTGGCTGATAATAGTGGCTATAGAAGGCCAATGCGTTTTCGCCGTTTTTCACTTTGAACAGCGGATCGTTGCCATCCACTTCAGCAATCTTCACGCGGCAGACGCCATCTTCATCAATATTGCCAACATAGCGCAAAACTTTTCCTTCATCACGGGCCTTCGCCACGCGCGCGGCAAAGAGATCGTCGAGCTGTGACAGATTCGCCATAAAAGTCGCAACATCGCCTTCCGCGTTAAACTCTGCGGGCAGCACAGATTCGATTTCGATATCCGCCAGTTCCAGTGATCGTCCTGTTTCACGGGCGAGAATCAACAGCTTGCGCGCCACATCCATACCAGAAAGATCATCTCGCGGGTCCGGTTCGGTATAGCCCATTTCTCTTGCCAGCGTGGTGGCCTCGGAGAAGCTCATCCCTTCGTCTAACTTACCGAAGATGAAAGAAAGCGAACCAGAAAGAATGCCAGAGAATTTCATCAATTCATCACCCGCGTTGAGCAGGTTTTGCAAGTTCTCAATGACCGGCAACCCCGCACCGACGTTGGTGTCATAAAGGAATTTACGCCGTGATTTTTCCGCCGCGTAACGCAGCTGATGGTAGTAATCCATCGACGAGGTGTTGGCCTTTTTGTTCGGGGTCACCACATGGAAACCTTCGCGCAGGAAGTCGGCATATTGATCCGCCACTGCCTGGCTGGAGGTGCAGTCAACAATGACCGGGTTTAGCAGATGATATTCTTTCACGAGGCGAATTAAGCGCCCGAGATTAAACGGCTCTTTGGCTTGCGCCAGTTCTTCCTGCCAGTTTTCCAGGTTTAGGCCATGCACATTGGTAAGCAGAGCCTTCGAGTTGGCAACGCCGCAGACACGTAAGTCGATATGTTTATTCTTCAGCCAGCTTTGTTGACGCTTCAGTTGCTCCAGCAGCGCACCGCCAACGCCACCGACGCCAATCACAAATACTTCGATAACCTGATCGGTATTGAACAGCATCTGATGAGTAACGCGCACGCCAGTGGTCGCATCATCGTTATTTACCACGACAGAGATTGAGCGTTCAGAAGATCCCTGAGCAATGGCGACAATGTTGATATTGGCGCGGGCCAGCGCGGCAAAGAATTTCGCCGAGATCCCACGCAAGGTGCGCATACCATCACCTACCACCGAGATAATGGCCAGCCGTTCCGTCACCGCCAGCGGCTCCAGTAAGCCTTCTTTCAGTTCCAGGTAGAACTCTTCCTGCATTGCCCGTTCAGCTCGCACACAGTCGCTTTGCGGAACGCAGAAACTGATACTGTATTCGGAAGATGATTGCGTAATCAGCACCACGGAAATACGGGCGCGTGACATTGCAGCAAAGACGCGCGCCGCCATGCCGACCATTCCTTTCATCCCCGGGCCGGAAACGCTGAACATTGCCATGTTATTCAGATTGGAAATGCCCTTGACCGGTAATTCGTCTTCATCACGGCTGGCACCAATGAGCGTACCTGGTGCTTGAGGATTTCCGGTATTTTTAATCAGGCAAGGGATCTGGAACTGGGCGATGGGGGTAATGGTGCGGGGGTGAAGAACTTTAGCGCCGAAGTAGGAAAGCTCCATCGCTTCCTGGTAGGACATCGACTTTAACAACCTCGCATCGGGCACCTGACGCGGGTCGCAGGTATAGACCCCGTCAACGTCCGTCCAAATCTCGCAACAATCGGCGCGTAAACAGGCAGCCAGCACCGCCGCGGAGTAGTCGGAACCGTTGCGTCCAAGCACCACCAGTTCGCCTTTTTCATTACCGGCGGTGAAACCTGCCATCAACACCATGTGATCAGCCGGAATGCGGCTTGCCGCAATACGGCGGGTGGACTCAGCAATATCGACGGTAGATTCGAGGTAATGCCCCACTGCCAGCAGTTTTTCGACCGGATCGATAACGGTAACGTTGTGACCACGCGCTTCTAACACGCCGGCCATAATGGCGATCGACATTTTCTCGCCACGGCAAATCAGCGCAGCGTTGATGCTATCCGGGCACTGCCCCAACAAACTAATGCCATGCAGGACATGTTTTATTTGGGCAAATTCCTGGTCGACGAAAGTTTTCAGTTGCGCCAGCGGGAATCCCGGCTGGGCGGCGGCGAGTCCCGTCAAAAGTTCGGCAAAAATACGTTCGGCATCGCTGATATTGGGTAAAGCATCCTGGCCGCTAATGGTTTTTTCAATCATCGCCACCAGGTGGTTGGTGATTTTGGCGGGGGCAGAGAGGACGGTGGCCACCTGCCCCTGCCTGGCATTGCTTTCCAGAATATCGGCAACACGCAGAAAACGTTCTGCATTTGCCACTGATGTACCGCCGAACTTCAACACTCGCATGGTTGTTACCTCGTTACCTTTGGTCGAAAAAAAAAGCCCGCACTGTCAGGTGCGGGCTTTTTTCTGTGTTTCCTGTACGCGTCAGCCCGCACCGTTACCTGTGGTAATGGTGATGGTGGTGGTAATGGTGGTGCTAATGCGTTTCATGGATGTTGTGTACTCTGTTATTTTTATCTGTCTGTGCGCTATGCCTATATTGGTTAAAGTATTTAGTGACCTAAGTCAATAAAATTTTAATTTACTCACGGCAGGTAACCAGTTCAGAAGCTGCTGTCAGAGACTCTTTTTTTAATCCACACAGAGACATATTGCCCATTGCAGTCAGAATGAAAAGCTGAAAGATACTTACTAAGGCGTTTTTTATTTGGTGATATTTTTTTCAATATCATGCAGCAAACGGTGCAACATTGCCGTGTCTCGCTGCTCTAAAAGCCCCAGACGTTGTTGTAACCAGTCGACCAGTTTTGTGTCATCTGCCACTGCCAGAGTCGTCAGCAATGCCATGACTCGTTCGCGTAAAGCTTGCAGTTGATGTTGGTCTGCCGTTGTGTCACTTTTCGCCGGTTGTTGTATTAATGTTGCTAATTGATAGCAATAGACCATCACCGCCTGCCCCAGATTGAGCGAAGGATAATCCGCCACCATCGGCACACCAGTAAGAACGTCAGCCAACGCTAACTCTTCGTTAGTCAACCCGGAATCTTCGCGACCAAACACCAGCGCGGCATGGCTCATCCATGAAGATTTTTCCTCTAACAGCGGCACCAGTTCTACTGGCGTGGCGTAGTAATGATATTTCGCCCGACTGCGCGCAGTGGTGGCGACAGTGAAATCGACATCGTGTAACGATTCAGCCAGCGTCGGGAAAACTTTAATATTATCAATAATATCACCAGATCCATGTGCGACCCAGCGGGTGGCTGGCTCCAGGTGTGCCTGACTATCGACAATCCGCAGATCGCTAAACCCCATCGTTTTCATTGCCCGCGCCGCTGCCCCAATATTTTCTGCTCTGGCGGGTGCGACCAGAATAATCGTTATACGCATATTGCCACTCTTCTTGACCAAATGACCGCGAACAGGGTGATCACTGTCAACTTATTACGCGGTGCGAATTTACAAATCCTTAACGTAAGTCGCAGAAAAAGCCCTTTACTTAGCTTAAAAAAGGCTAAACTATTTCCTGACTGTACTAACGGTTGAATTGTTAAAAAATGCTACATATCCTTCTGTTTACTTAGGATAATTTTATAAAAAATAAATCTCGACAATTGGATTCACCACGTTTATTAGTTGTATGATGCAACTAGTTGGATTATTAAAATAATGTGACGAAAGCTAGCATTTAGATACGATGATTTCATCAAACTGTTAACGTGCTACAATTGAACTTGATATATGTCAACGAAGCGTAGTTTTATTGGGTGTCCGGCCCCTCTTAGCCTGTTATGTTGCTGTTAAAATGGTTAGGATGACAGCCGTTTTTGACACTGTCGGGTCCTGAGGGAAAGTACCCACGACCAAGCTAATGATGTTGTTGACGTTGATGGAAAGTGCATCAAGAACGCAATTACGTACTTTAGTCATGTTACGCCGATCATGTTAATTTGCAGCATGCATCAGGCAGGTCAGGGACTTTTGTACTTCCTGTTTCGATTTAGTTGGCAATTTAGGTAGCAAACATGCAGACCCCGCACATTCTTATCGTTGAAGACGAGTTGGTAACACGCAACACGTTGAAAAGTATTTTCGAAGCGGAAGGCTATGATGTTTTCGAAGCGACAGATGGCGCGGAAATGCATCAGATCCTCTCTGAATATGACATCAACCTGGTGATCATGGATATCAATCTGCCGGGTAAGAACGGTCTTCTGTTAGCGCGTGAACTGCGCGAGCAGGCGAATGTTGCGTTGATGTTCCTGACTGGCCGTGACAACGAAGTCGATAAAATTCTCGGCCTCGAAATCGGTGCAGATGACTACATCACCAAACCGTTCAACCCGCGTGAACTGACTATTCGTGCACGCAACCTGCTGTCCCGTACCATGAATCTGGGTACTGTCAGCGAAGAACGTCGTAGCGTTGAAAGCTACAAGTTCAATGGTTGGGAACTGGACATCAACAGCCGTTCGTTGATCGGCCCTGATGGCGAGCAGTACAAGCTGCCGCGCAGCGAGTTCCGCGCCATGCTTCACTTCTGTGAAAACCCAGGCAAAATTCAGTCTCGTGCTGAACTGCTGAAGAAAATGACCGGCCGTGAGCTGAAACCACACGACCGTACTGTAGACGTGACGATCCGCCGTATTCGTAAACATTTCGAATCTACGCCGGATACGCCGGAAATCATCGCCACCATCCACGGTGAAGGTTATCGCTTCTGCGGTGATCTGGAAGATTAATCGGCGTTACCACCGTCAAAAAAAATGGCGCTTTTTAGCGCCGTTTTTTTTTTCAACCTTATTTCCAGATACGTAATTCATCGTCCGTTGTAACTTCTTTACTGGCTTTCATTTTCGGCAGTGAAAACGCATACCAGTCGATATTACGAGTCACAAACATCATGCCGGCCAGCGCCACCACCAGCACACTGGTTCCCAACAACAGCGCGCTATCGGCAGAGTTGAGTAGTCCCCACATCACACCATCCAGCAACAACAGCGCGAGGGTAAACAACATGCTGTTGCGCCAGCCTTTCAATACCGCCTGCAAATAAATACCGTTCATTAACGCCCCAATCAGACTGGCGATTATCCATGCCCCGGTAAAACCGGTATGTTCAGAAAGCGCCAGCAAGAGCAAATAAAACATCACTAATGAAAGCCCCACCAGCAAATATTGCATTGGGTGTAAACGTTGCGCGGTGAGCGTTTCAAAAACAAAGAACGCCATAAAAGTCAGCGCAATCAGCAGAATAGCGTACTTAGTCGCCCGGTCAGTTAATTGGTATTGATCGGCTGGCGTCGTCACTGCGACGCTAAACGCGGGGAAGTTTTCCCAGCCGGTATCATTGCCTGAAGCAAAACGCTCACCGAGATTATTAGCAAACCAGCTGCTTTGCCATTGCGCCTGAAAACCTGACTCGCTAACTTCCCGTTTGGCTGGTAGAAAATCACCTAAAAAACTGGGATGCGGCCAGTTGCTGGTTAAGGTCATTTCGCTATTACGCCCGGCAGGCACCACAGAAAGATCGCCGGTACCGCTTAAATTCAGTGCCATATTCAGCTGCAGGTTCTGCTTCCGCCAGTCCCCTTCGGGTAAAGGGATATGCACGCCCTGCCCGCCTTGCTCTAACCCGGTGCCGGGTTCAATGGTCAGCGCCGTTCCGTTAACTTCAGGCGCTTTCACCACACCAATACCACGCGCATCCCCGACGCTAATCACAATAAATGGCTTGCCAAAGGTGATATTTGGCGCGTCGAGTTCGCTAAGACGCGAAACATCGAAATCGGCTTTTAGCGTTAAATCACTGTGCCAGACCTGACCGGTATAAATCCCTATCTTGCGTTCTTCCACGTTCTGATTGCCATCAACCATCAATGACTCAGGTAACCAAAAATGGATAAAACTTCGTTTCCGCTCCACGGTTTTATCCTCTTCCTGTACCGTATAAAGCTCGGTCACAGGAATAGCGATAAGCGGCCCAACGAGTTTTTGCGGCCCGCTGGTACTTTGGCGAATCGCATCTTCCACATCGCTACGGTAATCGGCACGTTCGACAATCACCTGCCGAATCAGCATTATCGGAATCAACAACAGCAATACTGCACCAAACAGGGTGGTCATTTTCCAGAACAGGGGGGATTTCAACATAGTCTTCTCCTTTGCAATGGCAGCAGGATACGAAGGCTATGTGGGAAGAATTTGAAGCTATGTGAAGTGACGGTGAAGTCGAAGCGAGGCCAGCACGCCACCTTCCTGCACGTTGCGCAGCGTGACTTCGCCGTTAAACAAACGGGCGACCTCACTGACGAACGCCAACCCCAGACCGCTGCTTTTTTGCCCATTTGCACGCGGCAAAGAGTAAAAGCGTTCAAAAATACGTGACAGCGCGTAGTCAGGAATACCACTACCGGTATCCAGCACCTTAAGGGCGACGTGTTCCTGATCCACTTCGGCGCTTAGCGTTATGCGACCGCTCTCGGGGGTAAAATCGATGGCGTTATCCAGTAAATTCCCCAGCGCCTGCTCCAGTAACGCCGGTTCAGCAGCAACATTAACCTCAGTGGGCATAACATGTAGAGTGATGTTTTTTTCTGCCAACTGCACGGTGCGCGCTTCGCTGACGCGGCGGAATAATGCCGCCACATCAACAGCAGTCAAAACGACTTCCTGACGATTCTCCAGTCTTGCCTGGCGTAGTAACGTTTCTACCAATGCCTGCATACGCGCATTTTGCGTCAGAATGTTGTCGGTAAAACGAGCCACCACTTCCGGTGGCGGACCTTCGCGTAAAATTTCCGCCGCGCTACGAATCGCCGCCAGTGGGCTTTTTAGCTCATGGGTTAACGCATAAACATACTGCTCAATATAGTTTTTCCCTTCCAGCTTCACGCGCATACTTTCCAGCGCCTGCGCAAGCTTACGCAACTCGCTACTGCCGAGTTCAGGAAGAGGAACGGGCTTATTGTCAGTGACGGAATCGGCATAGCGAGTGAGCCGGGCAATGGAGCGGTTGATCCACCAAACCATGCCTGCGCCAATCACCAGTGCAATCCCCAGCAAAATGGCGCTGGCCCATAAAATTCGCCGCTCGCTACGCTTAATGACCGGAGCCATCGCCGCGTTCGGTTTGCCTACGCTCAAAACGCCAATAAGCCGCGAGCCGTCCATAATCGGCGCGGCAACATACATCACCGAACTTTCGGGATCGGCAGGATTTTGCAACGTGCTGCGCGCACCATACTGACCACGCAACGTTAGCCAGACGTCATTCCAGCGCGAATAATCCTGCCCAACGGCTTTATTTGCCGAATCGAACAATACTTTACCCTGCGAATCGGTCATATAGACATGATATTCATTGCGCACTTTGTTAATGCCACCGATATTGGCGCGAAACGGGCGATGTTGTAGCTGATTAAACGCCTGCGCCAGTTGCCCATGCGTTGGGTCCCCAGAGAGCAAATCGGGACGCGCCAGCTCCGCCAGCAACGTTGCGGTATCGATTAACGTCCCCTCCGTTGCTCTTCGCACGCCCGGTTTAACTTCTTTGACAAAAATAGCCAGTACGAACCAGGCCGCCACCGCCACCAGTAAAGAATAGCCCAGCAGCAACCGCATGCCGATACGCATTACAGGCCCCTCAGGCTATATCCCATGCCGCGATGAGTATTAATCGGTGAAAGATCGGGGTTGATGGCGCGCAGCTTGGCACGCAACGTTTTAATGTGGGTATCAACGGTGCGATCGTAGGTGTCCTGCGCATCTTCCCACACGCTATCCATTAGTTGCTGGCGGGACCAGACGCGGCCTGGCGACTTGAGTAACGTCTTCAGCAATAAAAACTCATACCGCGTCAGCGTTAATGGCGTGTCAAACCAGCTGATCTGCGCCGCGGGTTCATTCAATTCAAAATGACCAATACGGATGACGGGAGACGGCGTCGAGAACTTCTTCACCCGACGCAGTAAGGTGCGCACCCTGGCGCACACTTCGCGGGGTGAAAACGGTTTAGCCACATAGTCGTCAGCGCCAATTTCCAGCCCAAGCAGGCGATCGACCTCTTCACTTCGGGCCGTCAGGAACAGTACAGGTAACGCCGGATGGAGCGCCAGTAACTGGCGGCATAATTCAAAGCCGCTGATATCAGGCAAACCAACATCGAGAATCATGACGTCGGGAGCCTGCTGGCGAGCTTTATCCAGCACCGGCAAGCCTCGCTCAAAGACCTCGACGGCAAAACCTTCCTGCTGCAACATGTAGACCAGCGTGTCGGCTATCCCTTGCTCATCTTCCACTAACCAGACCGTTTCCCGTTGCATAAATCGCCTCTGTTATTGCCGCCACGGCATGACAGGAACCGCGCTAATCGCGTTTTTCGGCGAACCTTCTACAACTTTGTCGGAGTAAGCCAGATAAGCGAGCGCGTTGCGTTTGGCGTCATAAAAGCGCACGACCTGTAACGACTTAAAGACCAGGGACGTGCGTTTTTTGAATACTACCTCGCCCTGAGCTTTGCCGTTTTTAATACGATCCGACAGTTCAATCGGCCCGACTTGCTGACAAGAAATAGCCGCATCGGAGGTATCTTCCGCCAGACCCAATCCCCCTTTAATACCACCTGTTTTCGCCCGGCTCACATAACAGGTGACATTTTTCACATCGGGATCGTCAAAGGCTTCCACAACAATTTTGTGATCCGGGCCGATCATTTTAAATACGGTGTCGACCGAACCAATCTCTTCTGCATGAGCCAATGGCCCCAGCATTATCAGGCTTAAAGACAGGATCAAATGCTTGTATTTCATATTGTTACCATTTTTATCTATTACACGAGCAATTAGTTCGTCACGGTAAATAACATATTGATTAAGAACAAAATCTCAATACTTTTATTTCCGTCAAGACCTAAAACATACTCTACTAAGAAAAAAACACTGAATGCTAAAACAGCAAAAAATGCTATTATCCAATTACCTGATGTCAGGTGCTCGTTGTTGAAAGGATGAGGATATTTTATGGATCAGGCCGGCATTATTCGCGACCTTTTAATCTGGCTGGAAGGTCATCTGGATCAGCCCCTGTCGCTCGACAATGTAGCGGCGAAAGCAGGTTATTCCAAGTGGCACTTACAGAGAATGTTTAAAGATGTCACTGGCCATGCTATTGGCGCGTATATTCGTGCTCGTCGTTTGTCGAAATCGGCGGTCGCACTACGCCTGACTGCGCGTCCGATTCTGGACATCGCGCTGCAATACCGCTTCGACTCTCAACAGACATTTACCCGCGCATTCAAGAAGCAGTTTGCCCAGACTCCTGCACTTTACCGCCGTTCTCCTGAATGGAGCGCCTTTGGTATTCGCCCGCCGCTGCGTCTGGGTGAATTCACTATGCCAGAGCATAAATTTGTCACCCTGGAAGATACGCCGCTGATTGGTGTTACCCAGAGCTACTCCTGTTCGCTGGAGCAAATCTCTGATTTCCGCCATGAAATGCGTTATCAGTTCTGGCACGATTTTCTCGGCAACGCGCCGACCATTCCGCCAGTGCTCTACGGCCTGAATGAAACGCGTCCGAGTCAGGATAAAGACGACGAACAAGAGGTATTCTATACCACCGCGTTAGCCCAGGATCAGGCAGATGGCTATGTACTGACGGGGCATCCGGTGATGCTGCAGGGCGGCGAATATGTGATGTTTACCTATGAAGGTCTGGGAACCGGCGTGCAGGAGTTTATCCTGACGGTATACGGAACGTGCATGCCAATGCTCAACCTGACGCGCCGTAAAGGTCAGGATATTGAGCGATACTACCCGGCAGAAGATGCCAAAGCGGGAGATCGCCCAATTAATCTGCGCTGTGAACTGCTGATTCCGATCCGTCGTTAACGCTGCAACTCATCTAATGCAGGGGCGTCCAGATGCGAGATGTCCCCTGCGGTTTCAACGACCCAGCCAGACGCCAGCCACAGGCTTTCCTGATAATCCACGCGCGAAATAGAACAGTTACGCAGACGTAAGCGGCGCTCTGCCCATGCTGGTAATCCGAGAATCGTACTCACCAGGCATCCCAGTGCAATACCATGACTCACCAGCAGCGGTCGGCTTCCCTGCGGTAAGTCCCGGCAAGATTCCAGTGCCGCATTGACGCGATCGCTGAGCTCCTGCATTGACTCGCCTTCAGGAATACGCCCGTCAACGGTGCCATTGACCAGCTGCCGACGCCAGTTCTCTTCTTCTTTGGTCAGAGAATCGATATGTCTTTTTTCCAGCACACCCATGTTTAATTCACGCAGGCGAGAATCAAAGATGATGTCACAGCCGCAGGCCTGGGCGATGATTTCCGCCGTACGCCGGGTGCGTCCTAAATCGCTACTGATAATATGCGTAATGCCAAGCTCTTTGGCACGGGTTGCCACCTGCATCGCCTGTTGCTCACCTTTGGCGGTCAGCGGGCTGTCAGACTGGCCCTGAATACGTCGCTCGGCGTTCCACTGCGTTTCACCGTGGCGGACTAGGTATACCTGTAACATGCTTTTTTTCCGTATACTGCTGTAACGTTAATTTTCTGAGTAATGCTGATTATGCACCAAGTTGTCTGTGCGACCACCAATCCCGCTAAAATTCAGGCCATTCTGCAGGCATTTCACGAGATCTTCGGCGAAGGATCCTGCCATATTGCATCCGTTGCCGTCGAGAGCGGTGTACCGGAACAACCCTTTGGCAGTGAGGAAACGCGCGCTGGCGCACGAAATCGGGTAGCAAATGCCCGCCGTTTACTTCCAGAGGCTGATTTTTGGGTGGCGATTGAAGCTGGCATCGATGGTGACAGCACTTTCAGTTGGGTGGTGATTGAAAACGCCAGCCAGCGCGGCGAGGCGCGTTCGGCTACTTTGCCGTTGCCTGCGGTGATTCTGGAAAAAGTGCGTGAAGGCGAGGCGCTTGGTCCCGTGATGTCGCGTTATACCGGTATTGATGAGATTGGTCGTAAGGAAGGGGCGATCGGCGTGTTTACCGCCGGGAAACTCACTCGCGCCAGCGTCTATCACCAGGCGGTGATCCTGGCGCTGAGTCCGTTTCACAATGCCGTATATCAGGCATTGTAGGACGGATAAGGCGTTCACGCCGCATCCGGCATTCGGTGCACGATGCCTGATGCGACGCTGCCGCGTCTTATCAGGCCTACAAAATCAATCGCTTTTCAGCAACACCTCTTCCAGCCACTGGCGCAGCTCAACGGGCGCGGCTTTCAGGCTGTTAGATCCACGCGTAATCGTCGCGATGCCCGCGCCGAGTTCATTTTTTAACTCACGCTGACTCATTTCGCCACGCAACAGCTCTTCGACAATACGCACGCGAGTCCCCAACGCTTCGCGCTCATCTGGCGTCAGCATCAGGTTTAACAACGGTAAATGGAGATCGTTTTGGTAGGCATTCTTAAGCAGGTCGACAAAACGTAACCACTCCTGGTGACGCTGTTCTGCCATCGCTGCTGAATAGGGTGATTGTTGGGCCATAATATGTCGCCATTGTTAGCGGGGGAAGCAAAATGCCTCCCCCGGTTGTACTCGCTAAAGAGTACGATAGCATATCATAAACGGGCGGATCAGTAACGACGTCCCCATTCCGTGGCGCTCATCAACGTCGGTTTATCCCCCATGAAATAGCGGTAGTAAGCGTCATAAGCCAGCACGTTCTTTACATAACCACGCGTCTCGGAGAACGGAATACTCTCGACAAATGCCACTGCGTCGATACGCCCGGCGCTGTTGCCAAGCCAGGTTCGCACCCGCCCTGGTCCGGCGTTATAAGCTGCTGAGGAGAAAATACGGTTATTGCCAAACTGCTGATAAACATATTGCAGATAACTGGTGCCAATGTTGATATTCGTTTCCGGATCCAGCAATTGCCCAGGGCTGCTATAACCAGGAATAGAGAACATCTTCACCGTATGGGTCGCTGTACCAGGCATAATCTGCATCAGGCCGCTGGCCCCTACCGGTGATTTCACTTTCGGATTCCAGGCGCTCTCCTGACGGGCAATCGCCATCGCATAGCTTTGCGGGATCTCTTTCCCACTGGTGTAACGTTTGAAAAGATCGTTGTAAGCCAGCGGGAATCGCTCTTCCAGATGATCCCACAGCTTCCCGGCGATCGTTGCCTGAACGCTAAGATCCCACCATTGGTTGTTGAAAGCATACCGCGCCAGTTGAGCCTGCTCTGTTTTTGACTTGCTCTTCACCAGATTGGCCCACTCGCTACGCGCGGTGTTATCGAGATTCCAGTACATCAACTCGCGCACGCGCGCCATCTCCGGCCCCTGAGTCAGGGCGCTGTCAACATTCTGCGGCGCTTTATCAATCTTCAGCTCATACTCTTCGCCGATGCGTTGTGCAGCAACCATCGGGTAGAAACCACGCTGTTGCATGAGTTGATGCAAAATCTCTTTTGCTTCAGCTTCACGTCCGCGTTCCAGCAGTAAATCCGCCTGCCAGTAACGCCATTCATCTTTCTCTTTCGCCTCCATCGGCAAACGCGCCAGCCAGGTATTCAGGCCGCGACGATCGCCGGTGCCAAGCGCCATTCGTACACGGCGTTCAATAAGCGAAGTAGATTGCGAGCGCATAATGGCGTCATCGCGCCATTTCGCCTGCTCGTCGGTGACATCGTTGCCCATCAAACGCCAGGCGACGATATCGCGCAGCTCCTGAATCTGATCTTCATTAAGCTGCTGCGCCTGGGCAAGCGATGGGATCATCAGCCGTGCATTTTCAGCATCCTGCCGCGCCACACTGGCAAACGCCACCGCTGCCATTTGACGGGTAAAATCGGTCGCTCCGGTTGTACGCGCGAAGGTCAGTACCGTATTAGGGTTGTTCGCCAGTGAAATGATTGCCGAGGCGATAGTCTGGTAATCGGCAGGCATCTGCCCTGCCAGCACTGTTACCAGGCCAGTGTTACCCGCTTTCATCGCCAGACGGATACGCTCTAAATACGCCAGCGGATCTTGTTTACCTGACGCACGCCAGACACTAAATAACTTGTCACAGGCGTTAGGCTGGCTCTTGCCGGTTAGCCACAGCTCTTTCGCCCCTTGCCAGGCTTCTTCACTCTGCCCGGTGTTCCATTTTGCATAGTAGTAATTACATTGCGCTTCGGTAGTTCCGGGCTTTTCCGGGCTAAAGGCTAACAAGCCACGCCAGTCTTCACGCCGCGCCAGTTCATTGACGAAACGAGATTGCAGCGTGCGAGCGGGAGGAAGCGTGGGGTTAGCGCGAACAAAGTTAGTGACCGTCACCGCCGGTTGATTCATCAGGTCATCGGTGATCTGACGGTATTCCAGGTAGGGATAAAGTGGATAATCTTTCAGTCCAGGCATCATTTGTTCGACCACATCCATTTGTCGATTATCCCAGGCCTGCTTGATTTGCGCGTAACGGCTACGCTGCTCATCCAGTGAGTCGGCTCGCGCCACGCTGCTGACCGTCAGCAGACAGACACCGGCAGCCAACAGCCGCCAGGTAACTTGTTTGGCTTTTTCCACAAGCGCATCCTCTAAGTGTAAATACATCAATGCAGCGTCATGCCGCGTAATAGATTTATGCTAACCAGTCATTGCCGTTTACGCCACGTTACGGACACTTTTTTACTTTTACTGCGAAGGTGATCGACCAACTGGGATTAGGCGGGGAAAAAGGCTACACTTCGCCTTTGAAAACTCATCATCACGATAAACATAGAGGCGAAGTCCAACGTGGCTCAATTCGTTTATACCATGCATCGTGTCGGCAAAGTTGTTCCGCCGAAACGTCATATTTTGAAAAACATCTCTCTGAGTTTCTTCCCTGGGGCAAAAATTGGTGTCCTGGGTCTGAACGGCGCGGGTAAGTCTACCCTGCTGCGCATTATGGCGGGCATTGATAAAGACATCGAAGGTGAAGCACGTCCGCAGCCAGACATCAAGATTGGTTATCTGCCGCAGGAACCGCAGCTGAACCCGGAACACACCGTGCGTGAGTCCATTGAAGAAGCGGTTTCTGAAGTGGTTAACGCCCTGAAACGCCTGGATGAAGTGTATGCGCTGTACGCCGATCCGGATGCCGATTTTGACAAGCTGGCCGCTGAACAAGGCCGTCTGGAAGAGATCATTCAGGCTCACGACGGTCATAACCTGAACGTACAGCTGGAGCGTGCGGCGGATGCGCTGCGTCTGCCAGATTGGGACGCGAAAATCGCTAACCTCTCCGGTGGTGAGCGTCGTCGCGTAGCGTTGTGCCGCCTGCTGCTGGAAAAACCAGACATGCTGCTGCTCGACGAACCGACCAACCACCTGGATGCCGAATCCGTGGCCTGGCTGGAACGCTTCCTGCACGACTTCGAGGGCACCGTGGTGGCGATTACCCACGACCGTTACTTCCTCGATAACGTTGCAGGCTGGATCCTCGAACTGGACCGCGGTGAAGGTATTCCGTGGGAAGGTAACTACTCCTCCTGGCTGGAGCAGAAAGATCAGCGCCTGGCGCAGGAAGCTTCACAAGAAGCGGCGCGTCGTAAGTCGATCGAGAAAGAGCTGGAGTGGGTACGTCAGGGAACTAAAGGCCGCCAGTCGAAAGGTAAAGCACGTCTGGCACGCTTTGAAGAGCTGAACAGCACCGAATATCAGAAACGTAACGAAACCAACGAACTGTTTATTCCACCTGGACCGCGTCTGGGCGATAAAGTGCTGGAAGTCAGCAACCTGCGTAAATCCTACGGTGATCGCCTGCTGATTGATGACCTGAGCTTCTCGATCCCGAAAGGGGCAATCGTCGGGATCATCGGTCCGAACGGCGCGGGTAAATCGACCCTGTTCCGTATGATCTCTGGTCAGGAACAGCCGGACAGCGGCACCATCACTTTAGGTGAAACGGTGAAACTGGCATCGGTTGATCAGTTCCGTGACTCAATGGATAACAGCAAAACCGTTTGGGAAGAAGTTTCCGGCGGGCTGGATATTATGAAGATCGGCAACACCGAGATGCCAAGCCGCGCCTACGTTGGCCGCTTTAACTTTAAAGGGGTTGATCAGGGTAAACGCGTTGGTGAACTTTCCGGTGGTGAGCGCGGTCGTCTGCATCTGGCGAAGCTGCTGCAGGTTGGCGGCAACATGCTGCTGCTCGACGAACCAACCAACGACCTGGATATCGAAACCCTGCGCGCGCTGGAAAACGCCCTGCTGGAGTTCCCGGGCTGTGCGATGGTTATCTCGCACGACCGTTGGTTCCTCGACCGTATCGCCACGCACATCCTGGACTACCAGGATGAAGGTAAAGTTGAGTTCTTCGAAGGTAACTTTACTGAGTACGAAGAGTACAAGAAACGCACGCTGGGCGCAGACGCACTGGAGCCGAAGCGTATCAAGTACAAGCGTATTGCGAAGTAATGCGTAAAATGCCGGATGCGGCGTGAACGCCTTCTCCGGCCTACAAACCAAGAAATTTCAATACGTTGTGAATCTCCAGGCCTGATAAGACGCGGTAAGCGTCGCATCAGGCATTGAGCACCGAATGCCGGATACGGCGTGAACGCCTTTTCCGGCCTACAACAGCCTTAGTATCCGCAATTTCGTAGCGGGTCACCCGTGCAGGTTTTTTCAAACCTTGTTTAATCTCGACAGCCTCTTCCAGAGAGGTTTTCAACTCATCAAAAAACTTATTTTATACCTCGCCTTTGAGCCGTTTCATCGCGGTTATCTCTGCTCCCCCATCATCTCCCGCACCAGCTCCACGCAGCGCAGGAAACGGCTGTCATAATCGTCCTCTTCAACCCGCACGAATTCGATATTGTTCTCTTCCAGCATCTCCACCAGCAAGTTCTGGAACTCTTTGCGATCCACCGAACTGCCGAGGCTGCGTAAACCATCCGCCACCCACGGCGTGTTGTTCTCCAGCAGGATCACCAGATCGAAACGGTATTCATCAATCAACGCCTGTACGAACGGATGCTCACGCCCTTCGTACTTTTTGCAGAACGCCTGGGTAGTGACAAAATCAGTGTCAATAAACGCCACTTTATTGGCATATTTCACTGCAAAATCAATGTATTGTGCGTGGCCCAGCGCGATTTTATCGTAATCGGAATACTGCAATGCGATCTCATCACCGCCGAGGTGTGAAAAGACATAATCGCGACCATATTCCCACGCACTGGTGGTATTGAAGATATTGGCAAGTTTGTTTACCAGGGTGGATTTACCGCTCGACTCGCCACCAAGGATCGCCACGGTACGTACAAAGAACGGCTTCACTTCCGTAGGAATATATTCCCAGTAGCGGAACGGGTTTTCGCTGATCTGCGCACCGCTGATACTCATAAAGGTACGTTTCGGATCGACCAGCACCGTATCGATCCCCAGATGTTCCATATACTGTGGCGCATCGGCTTCTTCCGAGGTGTAGATCAGGTCCGGCTGAATCCCCTTTTCAGCCATAAACTTTTTGATGCCGTTGCTCCACACATCCCAGCCGTGCGGATACGGCTCCATGCCCTCTTCGTTGAAAGCATGAATGCGAATATTTTTCTGATATTTAAAAGTTTGCAATAACCAGAAAGTTAATGTTCGGTCTGAGGAAAGTAAATCGAAACACTCATACGTTTGAAACCACTTTTCAAAATTGGAAAGAAAATGGCGAAGATGTTGCATTATTAATGCCCGAATTTAGTGCTAAATGGCTACCGATAGCAGAAGAGAGTGGCAGCTGGTCTGGATGGGTATTGCTTGGAGAAATATTTCCCTTAATTTCATCTGAGCTCGCTGGGATGGCTTTAATGCCAGAAACGGAAAGGTTAATAGGGGAATGCCTCAGTTTATCCAGTTTCCCGTTAAATCTAAAGCATCCTGAACTAAAATATAATCGTTTGCGCGTAGGTAAAGTATTTGATGGAGTATTGAGCCCTGCTCAACCACTAATAAGAATATGGACAGGGGAATTGAATCTTTGGTTAGATAAAGTCACAGTCTGCCAATACGGAAACGCTCCAGCGTTAGACAAAAAATCGTTATATTGCTCCATTCATTTTGTAATTGGATTTAGTAAAACATGTTACAGAAGTCTTGTTGATATTGAAGTTGGTGATGTTTTATTAATCTCAAATAATTTGGCTTATGCGGTTATTTATAATACAAAAATTTGTGATTTAATTTATCCAGAGGAGTTAAAAATGGCTGATCGTTTTGAGTACGAGGAAGATTTTGAAACAGATGATTTTGATATCAAAAAAAACGAGAGTGAGATTTATGATGAAAATGACGATCAGATGATTAATAGTTTTGAAGACTTGCCTGTAAAAATTGAGTTTGTTCTTGGTAAGAAAATAATGAATCTATATGAAATAGACGAACTCTGTGCAAAAAGAATAATATCTCTGCTTTCTGAATCTGAGAAAAATATAGAAATACGTGTAAATGGCGCGCTAACTGGCTATGGCGAACTTGTTGAAGTGGATGATAAATTGGGCGTAGAGATTCATTCTTGGTTATCAGGGCATAATAATGTCAAATAGCATTTCGCTGATAGCTATACTATCATTATTTACACTATTGCCGTTTATAATAGCATCCGGGACATATTTTATTAAATTCTCGATTGTTTTTGTTATTGTCCGAAACGCGCTGGGGCTTCAGCAAGTGCCATCAAATATGACACTTAATGGGGTTGCTTTGCTATTGTCAATGTTTGTAATGATGCCGGTTGGGAAGGAAATATATTATAACAGTCAGAATGAGAATCTTTCATTCAATAATGTAGCGTCGGTTGTTAATTTTGTTGAGACAGGCATGAGTGGTTATAAATCATATTTGATAAAATATTCCGAACCGGAGTTGGTTAACTTTTTTGAAAAGATTCAGAAGGTGAATAGCTCTGAAGACAATGAAGAGATATTCGATGATGATAATATTTCAATTTTCTCGTTACTCCCGGCATATGCGTTGAGTGAGATAAAAAGTGCATTTATTATAGGTTTTTATATCTATTTACCCTTTGTTGTAGTGGATCTGGTTATATCCAGCGTTCTGTTAACGTTAGGTATGATGATGATGAGTCCGGTAACCATATCTACACCGATAAAATTAATTTTGTTTGTCGCGATGGACGGTTGGACAATGTTATCAAAAGGACTCATTTTACAATATTTTGACCTATCCATTAATCCCTGAGGAAAAAATATGGACGATATTGTTTTTGCAGGGAATAGGGCGCTGTATCTGATTTTAGTTATGTCTGCAGGACCTATCGCAGTTGCGACATTTGTTGGTTTATTAGTAGGGCTTTTTCAAACGGTAACACAGTTGCAAGAACAGACGTTGCCATTTGGCGTGAAATTATTATGCGTAAGTATTTGCTTTTTTTTAATGAGCGGATGGTATGGCGAAAAATTATATTCTTTTGGTATTGAAATGCTGAATTTAGCATTCGCGAGAGGATAGCATGGGTGAGGCGATACTCTATCAGTTGCATAGTCTGCTGGCTGCTACAGCGCTCTGTTTTTGCCGATTGGCACCCACTTTCTATTTGTTACCATTTTTCGCCAGTGGGAATATACCAACAGTAGTCCGTCATCCAATAATAATAGTGGTATCATGTGCATTAGTTCAGCATTACCACTATGAATTATTGAACTTAAATGAAATCGATATTGCTTTGTTCGCTGCCAGAGAAATTATCATAGGGCTGTTTATTGCATGCTTATTAGCATCCCCGTTTTGGATTTTCCTTGCTATAGGTAGCTTTATCGATAACCAACGCGGTGCAACATTAAGTAGTACTTTGGATCCGGCTACAGGTGTCGATACCTCGGA
>ERZ839489.1069-NODE-1069-length-19843-cov-3.636244_pt1 | contig 19843 bp, 22 predicted proteins | sample MGYA00519938_ERZ839489 | MGnify/ENA primary metagenome ERZ839489 (study PRJEB31850, sample SAMEA3708846) | human gut metagenome | biome: human gut; feature: human-associated habitat; material: faeces | place: China | collected 2014 ...
ATGAACTTTTTTCAATTATACCTTCCATAAAATATACCTCCTACTATATATATCGTCTCTTTTTTTGCTTTTTTCTTTAAAAAAATAAAAAAATATAACGAAACAATGTTTCGTTATATCAAATGAATAATCAATGCAATTAAAAAGCCACAAAAAACATCACTTACAAAATGTACACCACAAAAAATACGTGATAAACCAACAAGGCAAGCAATGATTAAAGAAATAATGCCAAGTGGTAATGAAATATTCAAAAGTGCAAAAGCAATCGTAAAAGCACTTACTGTGTGACGACTTGGAAATGATTCGTCTGTTTTATGATCTACTAAGGGCTCAATATTGAATACGACACAAGGACGAGGTCGGTTATAAAGTTTTCTAATAAGTGTTACAATCAAAAAAGAACTTAATGGTTTAATGATTGTCAATAATAGCTTTGATGAATGATTAATAAATAATATGAGAAGTGTTAAAGCATAAAGTGCGGCTGTAAGATAAGGGGTTATTTTAGCTATTACAACGCATATTTTGTCTAAATGATGTTGACGGATGTAATTGAGATTGTTTTGATAAAATTTTTCCATTATTTTAAGATAAAGACTGTTTCTCCTTTATTAAGTGTTAGTATTTTTCTTTCAATTCTTGGATGTGAATATTTTTTTCTAACGTAATTTAAAAGAATAGAAGAAGAATATCCATGGATCACAGTGACCTCTTTTACAAGAACAGAAGATCCTTTTAAAAAATGATCAAGCTTTACTTTAGCTTCACTTTGGCTACATCCGTGTAAGTCTATTGTTGATAACATCCAATCACCTCTTTGCTATTATAAAATAAATTTAAATGAAAAAAAATGACAAAACGAAAATATTGCTTTTATGGGTATTTTTCATTACAATAAAGAGGTAAAAAAAGAGGAGTGAAAAAGATGGCATTAACAGCAGGTATTGTAGGATTACCAAATGTTGGTAAGTCAACATTATTTAACGCAATTACAAATGCACAAGTAGAAGCAGCAAACTATCCGTTTGCGACAATTGATCCAAATGTAGGTGTCGTAGAAGTACCAGACTATCGTTTAGATAAATTAACAGAAATGATTGAACCTAAAAAGACAGTTCCAACAACTTTTGAATTTACGGATATTGCCGGTCTTGTAAGAGGTGCAAGTAGAGGAGAAGGATTAGGTAATAAATTTTTAGGAAATATCAGAGAAACGGATGCAATTTGTGAGGTTGTAAGATGTTTTAGAGATAAGGATGTAACACATGTTGATGGTGATGTAGATCCTATTAGAGATATTGAAACAATTAATTTAGAATTGATCATGGCTGATTTAGAAACAGTTGAAAAACGTATTGGACGTTTAGAAAAGAAAGCTAAATCAGGTGATAAAGAAGCTAAAGCTGAAATGAGTGTTTTAGAAAAACTAAAACCAACATTAGAAGCAAATAAACCAGCAAGAAGTATTGAATTTGATAAAGAAGAAATGTTAATTGTCAAACAATATACTTTACTTACAATGAAACCATTAATCTATGTAGCTAACTTAGGTGAAGAAGATTTAGAAGATCCAATGCAAAATCCATATTATGTTCAAGTTTTAGAATTTGCGAAAGAAGAAGGTAGCGACGTTGTTCCTATTTGTGCAAAAATTGAAGCTGAATTAGTAGGAATGGATAAAGAAGAAAAAGCTATGTTTATGCAAGATTTAGGTATTGAAGAAAGTGGTCTTGATAAATTAATTAAAGAAGCTTATAGCTTATTAGGTCTTAGAACATATTTTACAGCTGGAGTACAAGAAGTAAGAGCATGGACATTTAAAGAAGGAATGACAGCTCCAGAAATGGCGGGGATCATTCATAGTGATTTCCAAAGAGGTTTTATTAAAGCAGAAACATATAGTTTTGATGATTTAGTGAAATATGGTAGTGAACATGCTTTAAAAGAAGCTGGAAAAATTAGACAAGAAGGTAAACAATATGTAGGTCAAGATGGAGACATCATGTTGTTTAAATTTAATGTATAATGAAAAAAGCAATTAGATATATCTTATTAACTGTCTGTGTTTGTGTATTTTGTTATTCAGCATATAATTTAATTAATATTTATTTGAATTATAAAAAAATAGATGATGATTATGGAGAATTAGCTAAAACTTATACGAAAGAAAAAGAAGAAAAAGAAGAAAAGGAAAGCTATTTACAAATTAATTGGGATGAGCTTTTACAAAGAAATAAAGATGTGAAAGCGTGGATTCAAATTCCAAATACAAATGTGAATTATCCTGTTTTACAAGGCGAAACGAATGACACTTATATTCATAGTGATATAGATCATAATGAATTAAGTGCAGGTAGTATTTTTATCGCAAGTGAAAATGAAGATCCATTTAATGATTTTAATACGGTTATTTATGGTCATAATATGAAAAATGGTTCAATGTTTAATAATATTAAATCCTATACGGATCAAAGCTTTGCGGATGAACATCCTTATGTTTATATTTATTTACCTGATGGTACAGTAAGTCAATATAAGGTTGTTGTTGGTCATATTATTTCAGAAACAAGTGTTTTATATAATACACATATTGTAGATACAGCTTCATTTGTACAAGAAATGGTAAAGACATCTTCTATTAAAGTAGATTTTGATCAATCTCAAGTACAATCGGTAATTACTTTATCTACTTGTACTTCTGCAGGAAGTGAAAGTGGTAAAAGAAATGTAGTACATGCGATTTTACAAAGAAAAGGGATTGATCCTGTAAAAGAAAAAATGGAAAACTAGAGAAATCTAGTTTTTTTGTTGTTAATTGTAAATGAGCTTGAATTGAATAAGTATGTCCGATGTGCTAAAATATTTGCATGTTAAGAGGGTGTTTTAATGGTTAAAAAAAAGAAAAGAAGTTTTATGTCTAAGTTGTTTTCTAGACGTATTTTATTATTAATACAATTTATCGTTTCTATCATTTTTTTAGGATGTATTTATATATTAAAGATGTTACCAATGAAATATTATTTGATTTTATGTGGTATTATTTTTTTGTTATGGATGTTAAGTTCATTGCTTATTAAATCAGGTATTAAAAAGAAAAAGCGAGAAAATAAATATGCTAGATTGATTTTTGGAAAGCTATTATCTTTAATACTTAGCATTGCTTTAGGATTTGTTTCGGTAATGGCTTTTAAAGGAAATAATTTTTTATCTAATATTACAGGTTCTTTTACACAAACAAGAGTTATTTGTATGTATGTAAAAAAAGAGAGTGCTATTAAAAACTCTAGGTATAAAATAGCACTCTCTTTCTCTTTTGTCAACACTCTTTTATTTATTTTATCTTGTTTATATTTTTTTCATAAAAGCCGTTTTGTACACGAAATACTAAGACTTTTCCGACTTTATTACAGTATCTTTCACGTATGACGCCCTGGCACCAGATTTCTTTTTTTTCACTATTGATCGTACATCTATATACTCCATCCAGCAAAAAACTTGTGATATCTGATTTTCCTGCAATTAAGTATATGTTCTCTTCTTCCGGATCATACCGGATTACTTTACAATGATGAATGATTTCATCTTTTTCTCCATCTTCCAAAAACGTCCGCGTCATCTGAAGCAGCGCCGGACACTCTTCATACATGTTGTCCATCCTCCGATTTTTCAAAGTTTAACCTCTGTTCTTTTCTTCCTTGATGTGCTCCAGTTCTGTAAATACATAATCATTTACAACTTTGATATAAGTTCCTTTCATTCCTGATGAACGAGATTCAATCACGCCTGCACTTTCAAACTTGCGCAGAGCATTTACAATTACAGAACGGGTGATTCCAACTCTGTCTGCAATCTTACTTGCAACCAGAATTCCCTCTGAGCCATCCAGCTCATCAAAAATATGAATGATCGCTTCAAGTTCTGAATAAGATAATGTACTGATCGCAGACTGTACAATGTGTTCTTTTCTTGTCTCCTCTGCACTTTCTTCGTTAACAGAACGGAGCATCTCCAGTCCTACAACTGTTGTTCCATACTCGCTGAGAATGATATCATCAATCTCATATGGTTTATCTACTTTGTAAATGAACAATGTTCCGAGACGCTCTCCTGCAATATTGATTGGCGTGATGATTGCCTGATATCCTCCGCTTGCCTCAGCAGAAAATCCCAGTGTCTGAAGATTTACATTCTCCTTTGTTGATAAGATACTAAGCAATCTCTCGTTCAACATACCATCAATATGCTCGCCAACCTCACAGGCAATCAGTTCTCCAATCGGCTGTACATTCAGGCACCGGCTTTTTCCAAGCACCTTTCCTTTTTTACTGACTACCAGAACATTTGACTCCAGTATCTCAGTCAAGACATCACAAATGTCATTAAATACAACCTTGCTCGAATTATTGTTGTGTAGTAATTTGTTGATTTTTCTAGTTTTATCTAATAATTGTACGCCCATATGCAATTCCTCCATCTATGAGTGTATATTATCATACAATTCACGCTTATTCAATAAATTTCCTTAATTTTCTTTCTCTTTTTTTATACTTTCAGTGTAACCACATTGTTCATTGCTGCAAAGAAGTTTATTTCCTTTTTCTACCATATAATTTCCACACTGAGGACACTTCTTTTCAGACGGTTTTTGCCAGGACATGAACTCACATTCCGGATTATTTTCACAACCGTAATAGCGTCTTCCCTTCTTCGTTTTGCGAATTACTACATCTTTTCCGCACATCGGACATTTTACACCAATCTTTTCCAGATACGGCTTTGTATTCCGACATTCTGGGAATCCCGGACATGCCAGGAATTTTCCATGTGGACCGTATTTGATAACCATGTTTCTGCCACATTCTTCACAGATTACATCCGTTACTTCGTCCTCGATTTTTACCTCTTCCAGTTCTTCTTCCGCTTTTTTCACGGCTGCGTCCAAATCCGGATAGAAATTTTCAATAATCGTCTTCCATCTGACTTTTCCTTCCGCAACACCGTCCAGAAGACTTTCCATATTTGCCGTAAAACTGACATCCACAATACTTGGGAATGAATGCATCATTATATTATTAACAACTTCTCCAAGTTCTGTCATATAAAGGTTTTTATTTTCCTTCGCAACGTATCTTCTATTTATAATCAATGTAATTGTCGGTGCATAAGTACTTGGGCGTCCGATTCCCAGCTCCTCCAAAGTCTTTACAAGAGACGCCTCTGTGTAGTGTGCCGGCGGCTGTGTAAAATGCTGCTTACTGTCAAACTGTTCCAGAGAAAGTTCACTGTTCTCATCCAGTCCCTTTAAAAGCACACCCTTCTCATCTTTTTCTTCTCCCGCCTCCGTATAGATCAGACGGAATCCTTCAAATGCAATCTTTGATGTTGCAACATTGAAACGATATTTTCCTGCTGCGATTTTTACAGAAGTGGTCTCATAAACTGCTGGCATCATACGGCTTGCAACAAAACGTTTCCAGATCAGCTGATACAAGCGGAACTGGTCACGGGACAAGGAATCCTTCAACATAGCCGGAGTGCGGGTAACATCCGTCGGACGAATTGCCTCATGAGCATCCTGAATCTTCTGACTGCCACTTTTCCTGGCGCCTTCTGCTGCCACATACTGACTGCCATACTGCTCTCCAATATAGCTTCTTACATTCGCATCTGCCTCTTCGGAAATACGGGTAGAATCCGTACGAAGATATGTGATAATACCCACGGTTCCACTTCCCTTGACATCAACTCCTTCATAAAGCTGCTGCGCAATACGCATCGTCTTGGAGGTTGCAAAATTCAAAGCTTTGGAAGCTTCCTGCTGCAGTGTACTTGTCGTAAATGGGACCGGTGCCTTTTTTGTACGCTCTCCTTTTTTGATCTCACTCACTTCATAGTCCGCACCATCAAGCTCCTTTAAAATCTTATTCAAGTGTTCTTTCGACTCAATCGTCATCTTCTCTTTCTCTGTTCCGTAGAACTTCGCGATCAGAGGCTTTCTCTCACCTTTTACGTTCAGCTCTGCATCCAGAGTCCAGTATTCCTCTGGAATAAATGCATCGATTTCCGCCTCACGATCTGCTATAATGCGAAGCGCTACAGACTGCACACGACCGGCACTTAAACCTCTCTTTACTTTGGCCCAAAGGAGGGGACTGATGCGGTATCCAACCACACGGTCCAGCACACGTCTCGCCTGCTGTGCATCCACCAGATCCATATCGATATCCCGCGGGTTCTTAAGAGATGCCTTCACCGCATTCTTGGTGATCTCATTGAAGCTAATACGATAAACTTTCTTATCCTCCAGTTTCAATGCTTTACTCAGATGCCAGGAAATCGCCTCTCCTTCGCGGTCCGGGTCAGTTGCGAGATAAACTTTATCTGCTTTTTTCACTTCTTTTCTGAGATTTGCAAGGATCTCACCTTTTCCACGTATCGTAATATACTTCGGTTCGTAGTCATTCTCCACATCTACACCAAGCTGACTTTTCGGAAGATCTCTGACATGTCCATTTGACGCAGCCACCACATAATTACTTCCCAGAAACTTTTTGATTGTTTTCACCTTTGCCGGTGACTCCACTATCACGAGATATCGTGCCATATCTGTATCTAACCTCCATGTTATCTGTATCGGGCAAATTCCCGTACACTATTTTCGTTCAAATGCAAATGTTTCATCTCACATCTGACATTCTGACATAATAATTCTTTGCCGTTTCTTTTATATATCCTTCCATCTCCAGCGTCATAAGTGTCTCCATAAGAATCCGCGCATCAAGCCCGGTCTTCGCCTGAATCTCACTTACATTTCTGGGGAACAAACCGAGACAACTATACACCACTTTTTCTGTTGTTTCAAGCATTTTTTCATTTTTTAATAATTCTGTAGAGTTTTCGGAAACCTCAATCTGCAGTTCTTTCAGGAATTCTTCCGGCGAGATCAATATGCCCGCACCTTGTCTGATCAGCCTGTGGCACCCCTGACTGAGAGTACTTGTGACAGGCCCTGGAAGAGCATATACGTCCCTCCCCTGTTCCAGTGCCATATCTGTGGTAATCAAAGATCCGCTTTTTTCTTTTGCTTCCATCACAAGCACTACATCTGCCAATCCACTGATGATACGATTTCTCAGTGGAAAATGATATGACATAGGTGGTTCTCCTGGTATTTGCTCCGAAATTATCCCTCCTTCTCTCTGAATATCCATATACAGACCGATATTTTCTCTCGGATAACAAATGTCCACTCCGCAGCCTAACACGCCATAAGTTGTTCCGCCTCCATTTAGCGCACCCCGTTGTCCGGCCCCGTCAATCCCAAGTGCAAGACCACTGATAATCTGTACCCCGGCTGATGCCAGACATTTCCCATATTCCAGCGCCTGCCCTTCCCCGTAATTACTACATCTTCTTGCTCCGATAATCGCTACCGAAGGCCGGTCTTCTTCCGGCAGTTTCCCTTTTACATAAAGCGCATACGGTGCAGCGTCAAGCTCCGACAACCGTTTCGGATATGTTTTTTGAAAATACGGTACAAAACCAATTCCTTTTTCTTCCATATTATAATATTTTTCTTCTAAATCTTTCTGCTTTCTCGCCATTTTCAGCTGTTCTATATCCTTTTTTGTCAGGAATTTCTGTAATCTGAGTTGAGTTTCTTCTATATAATATATCTCTTTTGCAGAACCATATGCCTCTCTTAGTTTTTTCTTCTTACTATCAGAGATATTTTTCATCCTGGCAAACCAGTATTCATAAATCACCCACATTACCTCCCCCAGTATTTTTTATCCAGCATACGGTATCCAAGCGCCTCTTTCAGATGGCTGCATCCAATCTGTTCTTCCCCGTCCAGATCAGCAATCGTTCTGGCGACTTTCAATACTTTATGATAAGTCCGGGCAGTCAGATTCATCGTTGTAAATGCACGTCGCATCAGTTTTTCTTCTTTTTCTCCAATCTGGCAAAATTCTTCCATCTGCCGTACTCCGATTCCGGAGTTTGTCCGGATATCGGTTCCCTCATAACGCTGCTCCTGGATTTTTCTCGCCGTACAGACACGGTTACGTATTTCTGCTGATGTTTCCTCTTTTCCACTCTTGTGCAATTCCCCGTATTCTACCCTTGAAGCCTCTACACATAAATCCATACGATCTAAAAAAGGCTGGCTTACATGACCCAGATAATTTTGAATCTGCGTTTTTGTACAATTACATTTGTTCAAATCCGGATAATTTCCACAAGGACACGGATTCATTGCCGCGATCAACATAAAATCAGCCGGATACTCATAGCATCCACTGTTTCTGGAAATCCGGATTTTATGTTCTTCCAGAGGTTGTCTTAAAACTTCCAGCACTGGCTTATGGAATTCCGCCAGTTCATCTAGAAATAAGACACCTCCATGTGCAAGACTGATTTCCCCCGGATTTGGTATCACGCCACCACCAATAAGCGCTGCTCTCGTTACCGTATGATGTACACTTCGAAATGGACGTTTTGTAATCAACGGATGTTCCCGGTCTACCATCCCTGCCACACTGTAAATCTTTGTCACCTCCATACTCTCTTCCAACTGCATTGGCGGTAAGATGGTCGGGATTCGCTTTGCCACCATGGATTTCCCGCTTCCCGGCGGACCTACAAGCAACAGATTATGACCACCCGCTACTGCAACTTCAACCGCCCGCTTCACCATATCCTGTCCACAGATATCACTGTAATCCACATCATATAGCATCTCCGGTTCCCATATCTGTTTAAACTCAGTGATTGCTTTCGTCTCTGATATTTTTCCTCCTAACCCTTCCTTCTTATTTAAATCCCGGCACAATTGTTCCAATGTTTCGGCACCTATAATACGGATCCCCGGCACAAGACGCCCTTCTCTTATATTTTTTTCGGGCAAAATACATGTGTGAAATCCCTGCGCCTTTGCCTCCAGAACGATTGGCAGAACTCCCTCTACTTCTTGTACTTTCCCGTCCAGACTAAGTTCCCCGGCTACAAGAACTCTCTCCAGCGCTTTTGCCGGAAGATTGCCAACAGCTTCTAATACGGATAATGCAATTGGAAGATCATACGATGCTCCTTTCTTTTTCACCGTTGCCGGCGACAGATTTACTACAATTTTCTTAGGTGGAAGCGAAAATCCACTGTTACGGATCGCAGTCCGCACCCGTTCAGCAGCCTCCTTCACTTCCGATGAAAGATAGCCCACCATATGGAACATCGGAAGACCATTACTGACATCTGATTCTGCATGGATCACTTCAATGTGAAGTCCCTGAACACAGGCAGACGCAATTGAACTAAATGCCATTCATACACCTCATTTCTAACTGAACTTTGCTTTTTATTCACATTTTCATATTCAGTCACTCATAGTTTTTTTCGATAATCAGGTAACAATTAATAACAATCAATCTCAATCAAAATCGTTGGATTCTCCGGCGGATACCGCCCGATACAACAGATCTCCTGCAGACGGAAGAATTTCCTGTCTGAAGTAGCATCAGTATAGCACACTTTTCCACATGGGAAAAGCACAAATTTTCATTTTCCATCATAAACTATATCAAATCTGTCTCGAGGTGCATTTCTTGAAATCTTTCCCCCTTCCCCTGACCGCTTCTGAAGAACAGTATTACCTGCAAAAATATACCGAGGGCGACTTAAATGCCAAGCATATCCTGATCGAGCATAATCTCCGGCTCGTAGCTCATATTGTCAAAAAATATCAGGCAAATGTAGAAGAAGCTGAAGATTTGCTTTCTATTGGCACCATCGGGCTGATCAAAGCAGTCGTTACATTTGATCCGGGAAAAAATGTACGTCTCGGAACTTACGCTGCACGCTGTATTGAAAATGAGATTCTGATGCATCTGCGTGCCAGAAAAAAAACTTCTCGGGAAGTCTCCCTTTATGAACCAATCGGCACGGACCGGGAAGGCAACGAAATCCAGCTTTTCGATGTAATTGAGACAGACGACCAGGAGGCTCACCGGAAAATCGAGGAAAAAGATGATATTTTGAAACTATATCAACACGTAGAGTCTAAATTATCCACCCGGGAACGTCTGGTCTTAAAAATGCGCTATGGTCTGTATAACGAAGAAGAATATACACAGCGCGAAATCGCAAAGCTTCTTGGCATCTCCCGCTCCTATGTATCCAGAATCGAAAAGAGCGCTATTGAAAAGCTGCGTGGGTATTTTTAATACTTGCGCAGTCTTCTTTTTTCCTGTACTATATTAGGTATAGGGTGTGGTATATATTATGAAAGATATATTAAAAAAATCTATATTTTACAGCTTCGCAATTGCTTTAACTTCGCAGCTCAGTATTAACTGGTTCACAGCAAACTTTAAAATATCTATTGCAGTCGTTATTTTGGCCGCTTGTGGATTATTAATGTCCAATTTTCCACTGATTCCGGTTACATTTTTATCCGCAATCGGTGTATTTTCTATGCGTATGTTCGTCTATTGGATTACCAACGGACACTGGACGAGTCCTTCTCACTATATGCCGGAGATAGCTTTCTATCTTTGCTACGGACTTCTTCTACATCTGTATATCAGACGGTTTGATCACTTGTCGGCTGCTATTCACGAAAAGCGGAACCTGACACTGGGAGCTCTGATTCTGATCGACTACTTGGCAAACTTTATCGAGCTTCTCGTACGACTGGAACTCAGTTCCCTTGTGCTTCACATGCAGTCCGGAATCTTTCTGGCTGCTGTTATGCGTTCCTGTCTCACATGGCTTGTCATGTTGCTCTTTGAAAAATACCGGATCTTTTTAATTAAGAAAGAACATGAGGAACGTTATCAGAAACTGGTACTTCTCTTCTCCAAACTCAATGGGGAGATTGTCTGGATGAAGAAAAATACTACATTAATAGAAGAAACTATGAATAATTCTTACCGGCTCTTTGAAACACTGCGTGACTCAGGTGCCGATCCTGCCCTTGCCTCTTCTGCGCTTACTACTGCAAAAGATATTCACGAGATAAAGAAAGAATATCTGTTGATCATGCGTGGAATTTCCGAAGCACTGGAACAGGAACTGGAAAATGACGGTATGTATCTGGAAGAAGTGCTCTCCCTTTTAAAATCTTCCATCACCAATCTGGCGGAATCACAGGGAAAGACACTGAATCTTACTTATGAATATCAGAAAAATTTCTATACTTCCAGCCACTATGCCCTTCTTTCCATCTTCCGTAACCTTTTTGTAAATGCTTTGGAAGCTTCGAAGACTGACACAGTTAATCTTTCTGTCACAGAGGTCATCGAAGATGGGCAGGCTATTTTTACCGTTACTGATGACGGCCCGGGAATTCCGGCTGAATACATAGGAGAAGTATTTAAGACTGGATTCTCGACCAAGATTAATTTCCAGACAGGGGAAGTCAGCCGGGGACTTGGTCTGAATCTGGTACAAGATCTTGTAGAAGGGGAATTACATGGAACGATTGGTCTGACCTCTATTCCGGGTCGGACAGCTTTTACCATCTGCATTCCTTTAAATGAATTGGAGGTAATGTCAAAATGATGTCTTTCTATTTTATAGACGATGACAAAAATATTTGTAACATTTTGAAACTAATTATAAATGAACGAGGACTTGGGGTATGTTGCGGCAGTGCTAATAATGCAGCTGAAGCACTGGAAGATCTTCCTTCAGCTAAACCGGATATTGTAATTGTAGATCTGCTCATGCCTGAGATGGATGGAATCAGCTTTGTAAAACAGGCTCGAAAAATAGTACCAGATGCATCTTATATCATGCTGTCCCAAGTGTCCTCCAAAGATATGATTGCTTCTGCCTATGAAGCCGGGATTGAATTCTTTATCCAGAAACCAATTAATAGTGTGGAAGTAGAAGCTGTCATCAAAAAAGTTTCCGATGGCTTATCTATGAAACGAATGGTCCGCAAAATGCAAAACATTTTTATGGAAGATACCAGCCCTGCAACTGCGACTGTACCTAACAATAGTGAGCAGATTGAGAATTCCCTTCGCACGATCCTTACAAGAATCGGTATTATCGGGGATATTGGCAGTAAAGATATCATTTCTATCGTCAAATATCTGGTCGACCACCAGGATCATGCTGACTCACTGACAGTTAGCGATCTGTGCAGCCGCTTCTGTGATACACCGAAATCTATGGAGCAGCGCATACGAAGAACAGCATTTAATGGCCTCGTAAACCTGGCTCACCTTGGTCTTGAAGATTATAGTAACGAAATTTTTGTAGACTATTCCAGCACATTATACAATTTTGAGCAGGTTCGCAAGGAAATGGATTTTATACGTGGAAAGACTGATAAACACGGCAATGTAAGGATTAAGCAGTTTTTGAATGCATTGGCCTCTTATTGTCAATAATGCACAAAGTTATCGCGATTTGTTAAATTTTTAATAGTATTTTGACACCATTTGATACTTTTTGTAACCATGCTTATATATTAATCTCATCAATAAACATGGCGATGTTATTAGAATAACAAATCAAAGAAATGTGAGGTACAAAGTATGGTAACAATTTTATCTGGTGTAGGTTTACTACTCGTCACTCTGGCAGTCTTCTCTATTTTCAGTCTGAAGATGCCAAAAGGATCTCTTGCAATGGGCGGTATGGCAGACGCAGCCGTTGCAACATTCCTTGTTGAAGCAATTCATAAGTATATTTCCGGTGATCTGATTGGCATTGCATTCTTACGTGAAGTTGGAGATATCTCCGGAAGCATGGGCGGTGTTGCCGCAGCTACTCTTGTTCCAATTGCAATGGGTGCTAACCCGTTATTCGCAGTTGTAGCCGGTGTTGCTGTTGGTGGATTCGGAATCCTTCCTGGATTTATCGCAGGTTATGTCATCGGATTCATCGCTCCGATTATTGAAAAGAAACTTCCTGTTGGAATTAACATTATTGCAGGAGCACTTGTAATTGCTCCAGTTGCCCGTATTATTGTAACAGTTGTTGATCCTGGTGTAACATGGATTCTGTCACACATTGGTGCTACTATTTCTGCTGCTACAGACCAGTCTCCAATCGTTATGGGATTCCTGTTAGGTGGAATGATGAAGATGATCTGTACATCGCCGCTTAGTTCTATGGCGCTCACAGCTATGTTAGGACTGACCGGTCTTCCAATGGGTATTGCAGCCATCGCATGTTTTGGTGGATCCTTTACAAATGGACTTGTATTCCACAAACTGAAACTTGGTAACAAAGGTAATGTGATCGGCGTTATGCTTGAGCCATTAACACAGGCTCCAATCGTTACTTCTAACCCGATTCCGATTTACGGTTCTAACTTCTTCGGAGGTGGATTTGCCGGAATTTCAGCAGCAGTATTCCATATTGTGAATGATGCACCTGGTACAGCATCTCCAATCCCTGGACTGTTAGCACCATTTGCATTTAACCCGGTTCAGAATGTATTACTTGCTCTTCTGTTCGCAGCTATCGGAGGAAGTGTTGCAGGACTTGTAGGTGGAACAATTTTCAAACACATTCGTATGAAAAACGGAACTTACGAGAAAGCATCTGAAGCAGCCGAAGAAATGGCAGAAGCAGAGCTTGAGCCTGGAATGTAAGTATCGCACTCCATCGATATTGACATTGATACATATTCAAAAAGATGCGCTTCGCCAGCGCATCTTTTTTTATTACACAAGAAATGAAATTCATGATATTCTATGCAACAAGTTCTCATTTACCGCCTTACTGAACTTCTGGCTCCTGCCTGCGCAAAATATCATATGGGCTTGCCTGACCGCCTTCTAACTCAATATAGAGCACTTGTTTAGAATGTGGTGCACTCTCCTGGTCTTCACCCTCTTCGTTGATAATCCGTTTGACTGTAACTTCTACATTTTCTCCATCCGGTTTCATAATCTCAATTGTCTCACCGACTGAGAATTTGTTACGTTGCTCAATCTTGCAGCGCCCGTCACAGATTTCTCCTACAATTCCAAGATAAGTATATTCTTTTACATAAGTATTGCTGTCATAGATCTGGCTCTCTTCGGTTGGTTTTCCAAAGTAAAATCCTGTAGTGAACTGACGATATGTGCAGTTAGATATCTGATCCAGATACCAAGGCATGTTATCTCTGTATTTCTGTGGATCTTCCAGATAGTCATCTATCGCTTTGCGATAAGTTCTTGCAACGGTTGCAACATAAAGAGCCGTTTTCATACGCCCTTCAATTTTAAAGCTGTCGATTCCGGCATCGATCATTTCCGGAATATGCTCGATCATGCATAAGTCTTTTGAGTTGAAAATGTATGTTCCACGCTCATTTTCATAGACAGGCATATACTCTCCCGGTCTCGTCTCTTCCACGATGGAATATTTCCAGCGGCACGGATGCGTGCATGCTCCCTGATTTGCGTCACGGCCAGTAAAGAAATTACTAAGCAGACATCTTCCGGAATATGATATACACATTGCTCCGTGAATAAAGCTTTCAATCTCCATCTCAGCCGGAATCCTCTCACGGATTTCTTTGATTTCTCTTAAAGATAATTCTCTGGCAGATACTACGCGGGAAGCTCCCTGCTTCCACCAGAACTGATAGGTCGCATAGTTCGTGTTATTCGCCTGCGTGCTGACGTGACGCTGAATCTCTGGGCAGATTTCCTTTGCCAGCTCAAACACACCGGGATCTGCAATAATAAGCGCATCCGGTCCAACTTCTTTTAATTCTTTCAGATACTCTTCTACTCCAGGAAGATCATCATTATGTGCAAGAATATTGACCGTCACATGTACTTTTACACCATGTGCATGCGCAAATTCCACACCCTTCTTCATATCTTCCATGGAAAAATTCTTTGCTTTCGCACGAAGCCCAAATGCTTCGCCACCAATATATACTGCATCTGCACCAAACATAACCGCAGTCTTCAATACTTCCAGACTGCTGGCCGGGATCAATAATTCCGGACGTTTCTGACTCATACTTCTCTTCTCCTTCTCTTTTTATTAACTTTCTATTCTTCTTAAATATCACGGCTTAAATATCTATCACTATTTAAATATCACTGCGCTTTACACTCAATGCCACGCCGTCTCCCAGTGGAATAATCGATGTCTGTAACTGATCATGATGCTTTAACTCATAGAGATATTCCCGCATACGGCTGTGAATAGTCCGGTTCCTGCGCTCCACCGCGAATCTGGACTCAATAATATCACCTTCCTGCAACACATTATCTGACACAAGCACTCCATCTGTCCCAAGAAGCCGCATAACTTCCGGAAGGTAATGAATGTACTGTCCTTTTGCCGCATCCACAAATATCAGGTCATACGGCCCTTCCAGGTCATGCATCACTTCCAGAGCATCTCCCTCAATCAAATCAATCTGTTCTTCCTTCCCTGCCCGTTTAAAATTCGCCCGGGCTATCGGAATTCGTTTATCATAATTTTCTATTGTTGTAATATGCCCGCCTTCCGGCATATATTCACTCATAAGAATTGACGAAAAACCAACCGCAGCTCCTACTTCCAAAATCCGCATCGGTCTTTTGATCATCAGCAGAACCTTCAGAAAACTCTGCATTTCCTTCCGGATAATCGGCACACGGTCTCTTAAAGCTTCCTGCTCAATCGCTTCAATTACCGCGCTTTCCGGCACCTCCAGCGACCGGATATAAGTCACCATCCGCTCATCTACGATCATTTACAACCACCTCTCTCCTCAATCAGGGACACCCCTCTTCGCAATTGGGGACGTAGCACTTCTTCAAAGTACTACGTCCCCTGTTAAATAAATGTCACTTTATACATCCATAATAATCGGCAAAATCATCGGACGACGTTTTGTTTTTTTCCAGATAAATTCGTTCATTGTATCGCGAATCACTAATTTTATCTTGCTCCAGTCAGCATTTCTCTGATGATTCAGGCAATCTTCTACTGCGTCAGTTACGACTTGTCTTGCCTCTTCCATAAGATCTTCTGACTCACGAACATAAACAAATCCACGGGACACAATATCCGGTCCTGCCAGGAGCTGGTTGCTTCCGCGCTCTAACGTCAGGACTACAATCATAATTCCGTCCTCTGCCAGATGCTGTCTGTCTCGAAGTACGATATTTCCCACATCACCGACACCAAGTCCGTCTACAAGAATCTCTCCCGTATGGACTTTATCTACGACTTTTGCCTCTTGTTCACTGACTTCCAGTACGTCTCCGGAATGAAGCATGAAGACATTCTCTTTTGGAATTCCAAGAGATTTTGCCAGGTTCGCATTTGCCTTTCTGTGACGGTACTCACCATGTACCGGTACTGCATACTTTGGTTTGACCAGTGAATAAATCAGCTTTAATTCTTCCTGACACGCATGTCCGGATACATGAGCATCCTGAAAGATAACATTTGCACCTTTCTCAGACAGCTCATTGATAACTCTGGATACGGATTTCTCATTTCCAGGGATCGGGTTAGAGCTTAAAATAACTGTATCGCCTGGCATGATCGTTACCTTCTTGTGAATGTCTGCCGCCATTCTGGAAAGAGCCGCCATAGACTCACCCTGGCTTCCGGTCGTGATCAGAACCGTCTTCTCCGGCGGATAATTCTTAAGCTGGTCAATCTCGATCATCGTGTTCTCCGGGACATTCAAGTATCCGAGTTCCTGTGCTACCTGAATGATATTCACCATACTGCGTCCTTCTACCACAACCTTACGGTCATACTTGCACGCTGAGTTGATGATCTGCTGTACACGATCTACATTAGACGCAAATGTCGCAATGATGATTCTTGTATTCTGATGTTCTGCAAATATATGATCAAAGGTAATACCTACCGTACGTTCAGACTGTGTAAAGCCTTTTCGTTCTGCATTGGTACTGTCTGACAAAAGTGCCAGTACTCCTTTTTTTCCAATCTCTGCAAATCTCTGAAGATCGATAGCATCTCCAAAGACTGGTGTATAATCTACCTTAAAGTCTCCTGTATGCACAACAATTCCTGCCGGGGAATAGATTGCAAGTGCTGCTGCATCCTGGATACTGTGGTTCGTCTTAATAAATTCTATCCTGAACTGTCCAAGGTTAATAGACTGTCCATGTTTTACTACTTTTCTTCTCGTTGAGCGAAGCAGATTGTGCTCTGTCAGCTTCTTCTCTATAATACCCATCGTAAGCTTTGTTGCATAGATTGGGATATTGATCTCCCGTAAAATGTAGCTTAATGCTCCAATATGATCCTCATGACCATGCGTGATAACAAATCCTTTTACTTTCTCAATATTGTTTTTCAGGTATGTCACATCTGGAATAACAAGGTCAATTCCAAGCATACCGTCCTCCGGGAATGCCAATCCGCAATCCACAACAATAATACTGTCTTCGTACTCGAAAGCAGTAATGTTCATTCCGATCTTCTCGAGTCCCCCGAGTGGAATGATACGCATACTTCCAATATTCTCTTTTTTCAAGTTTACACCTCCACGTAATTACAGACCCCCAGTGTAACAAAGGGTCTATTTCTGTTTCTTTCTACATTCACTGCACTGTCCGTAGAACTTTAATTCGTGGTCTAACACATGAAATCCTGTCTCTTCTTCTATATGCCGCTCCAGTTCATCCAACAGGTCGTCTTTAAAAGGCAGTACTTTTCCACATGTTTTACATATCAGATGGTGATGATGGTGCTTTCCTGTGCCATCCAGCGTCTCCCCGATCTCATAACGCACACATCCATCATCCAGATTAATACGATCCACCAATTGCATTTCCAGTAACAACTGCACTGTTCGGTAAATGGTTGCCAGCCCGATCTCCGGGTAATCTTCTTTTACGAGCTCATAGATATCTTCAGCAGTCAGATGTCTGTCCTTATTCTCTGCAAGAACCTGCAGCACAAGCAGTCTCTGATTCGTCACTTTAAGCCCTTTTTCTTTTAACTTTTTCTTAAAACTCTCCTGACTGACTGACATAATTCATTACCTTTCAATTTCCACATCTTCCAGAAGTTCTTCAAAGACTCCCATTATCCCATTCAGTTCTTTTTCATCTTCCACAAACTCATAGATTGCCTCGGATGATTCCTCCGGTGACGTGTCTTTTAAAATCCAACATTCTGCATCGTCTTCTTCCGAATCCGTGACAAGAATATAAGATACTCCATTTAACTTTGTCTGCTCCAACACAAAAAACTCTTCATTTTCCTGTGAATCTGCAGACGCAAATGTAATCTTTTCCATAAATCTTCTACCCTTCTTTATTCAGGTGTGCGGAGTCCAGGTATCCCTGCAATATAAAACAGCCGCAATCTGGTCAATATACTTCTTGCGGTCTTCTCTTCTTACCTTATTCTCGATTAAAGTCCGCTCTGCCGAAACAGTAGTCAGACGCTCATCCCACATCACGACCTCAAGGCCGGTCCGTCGTCCGATCATCTCACCAAATTGCATAGATTTTTCCGCCCGATCTCCAATATCATTGTTCATATGCTTCGGAAGTCCAAGCACAATCTTCTCAACTTCATACTCTGCCACCAGTTCCTCGATGCGGGCACATGTCTTCCGAAGCTTGTTCTCGTCCTTACGGCATATAGTCTCTACAGCCTGCGCAGTTATCCCCAAAGGATCACTGACAGCCACCCCGACTGTACGCGAGCCGTAGTCCAGTCCCATAATCCTCATATATATTATCCCCACTTATTATGCTCAATATACGTCTTGAACATCTCTTCAACCAGCTCATCCCGTTCCATCTTCATAATCAGACTGCGGGCACCATTGTAACTGGTAATATAAGTCGGATCACCTGACATAATATAACCTACGATCTGGTTCACCGGATTATACCCTTTTTCCACAAGAGCCTTGTACACAATTTCAAGAATATCTTTTGCCTGAATCTGTGGTGCACTCTCTACCTGAAAAAATTGCGTATTGCTTAATTCTTTCATACTACTCACGTCCTTCACATTACTTTGTAATTATTTTCATATCTTCATAATTACATTTCTTCAATCTTATTCTAACCTATCATTTGTCAAAATTCAATGAATTATTTGCTTTGTATCTTCGATTTTAACATTTTTCAGTTGATTTGATAGATTTTCTTCTGTTTTTAAACCAATTTTAACATATTCTTTCGTATGCCCGACCTGATAAATGCCGTCTTCTGTCTCAACTGCCTCTTCCATCAGCACTTCCTGTGTCGTTCCAAGGAGTTTTTCTTCATAAGCTTTCTGTTTTCTATGTCCAAGCTCAATCATTTTCGCGCTTCGCTCACTTTTTATTTCCTCCGGAACCTGATCCGGCATCACTGCCGCTTTCGTTCCCGCTCTTCTGGAATATTTGAAAATGTGTGTTTCATAGAAATTCACGCGGTCTACAAAATCCATGGACTCGGCAAACTCTTCCTGCGTCTCCCCCGGAAATCCTACGATTACATCTGTTGTCAGTGCAGGATTGTGGAAATATTTCCGTAAAAGGTCACATTTTTCCATATATTCTTCTGCACTGTAACGACGATTCATACGCTTCAGGGTCGCATTGCAGCCACTCTGTAATGACAGATGAAAATGTGGACACATCTTCGGAAGTGCGGCAATACTGGAAGCAAATTCTTCTGTAATGATCCTCGGCTCCAGAGATCCAAGCCGGATTCTTTTAATACCGTCAATTTCATGTACTTTCTGGATCAGTTCCAGAAGGCTCTCCCCGGTATCAATTCCATAAGAGCTCAGATGGATTCCTGTCAGCACAACTTCTTTATATCCGGAAGCTGCCAGTGTGCGCACCTCTTCTAATACATGTTCCAGGTTACGGCTTCTGACACGTCATCTCGCA
>ERZ839489.1083-NODE-1083-length-19589-cov-237.620866_pt1 | contig 19589 bp, 15 predicted proteins | sample MGYA00519938_ERZ839489 | MGnify/ENA primary metagenome ERZ839489 (study PRJEB31850, sample SAMEA3708846) | human gut metagenome | biome: human gut; feature: human-associated habitat; material: faeces | place: China | collected 2014 ...
TTTGAGTATTAATAACTTATTTAATAATCGTCTCGTTTTAACGGGACACTAGTGAGTTTTGATATAAAAAATTTCATAACTCAATATTCAATTTATGGTAATCATAGGCTATATCAGCATCCTTTACCAACTTCAATAGCTTAGAAGCAGCAGTTTGGATACAAACAAATCTCTTGCTATCACATTTTGACAATATAGACTCATAACTTGCTGCATTTTCTGCTATGACAAACTCTCCATACAAAGAAACTAAATTCAAGTCTAAGAGAATTGATATCCCATTTACGACTTGCGAAAGCAAATCAATGTATCTATCATTGAAGTTGCTCAAATAAACCTGGTTTTGCGTAACAACAGAATCAAAACTGTTATAGTTTTGATATGTCATTTTTTGAGTGATGTTATCATCTAACAAAATCGGCATAAGTAGAGCCACTTTTGACAATGGTATTCTTGGTGATACACTTAACATAGACATAATCGCAAAAGCAGTTATAGCCACATTATTATATATATAGTAACCAGAGATTTTCATTTTTACTTTTTCAATTTAGGATATACATCATAATGCCAACAAATGGTAGGGTGCTCCATATCATTGGTCATATTTAAAAACCAACCAGAGGAAAAAGGCTTGTATATAGAATGCACATCATTTATTGGTATTCTGTATTCTATAACTTCATCAAAACATTTTTGAGCAGCATCTACCTTTTCTTCATCACTTGAGTTTGACCTTATACGCCTATGGCATCTTGAAAAAGAATCAAACCATAGGGATTTCGCAGAAAAATTCATTGCCTTTTCCAACTCTGGTGTCATTAGCTGAACGGAATTGTAATACTGGATTGACCTGCAAAAACATAACCAATCGCCACAATATTTTTCAATTGAATCAGGTAAATTCAACACATCTATCTGTTGCAGATATTTTATAAAAGGAAAATCAATTACATCTTCTGGTATTTCTATAATATCATCTTGTATGGGCGTAAGGCTTTCATCACTAACATTCTGAAGTATTCCCTTATACTCATGAAGAAATGCATTTTTCTCCAAAGAAAAGGTTTGTCGATTAGTTACAGCATTTATTTTTGCTGTATGCAATTTTCCTAATAGTTCCCAAACAATCTGATCTGCCTTAGTTGGTCTGTTGTTTTGAATTAAAAACTTTTCATATAATGCGCCTAACGAATTGGGAACTTGCATTACTTCAACTTTTAGCAAAAACATTCTCAACTCCACTTTTCCTAACTTAAACATTTTTTCGACTATTGGAAAATACGAAACCGTATTTTTTACTTTTTGCAAAAAAGAAATGACTTCTTCTATGCCACATTTTCCCTGTTTCAAGCCTTTTATCTGTTCATAAAAGGAATTGGATAGAGTCTTGTTTGTATAGAGAATAAACCGATTACCATCTTTCAAGAAATCTACCTTGGAAGTGCTTATGGCATATAACGTAAGCCAATTGTCTAATGTTCCCCAAAAGTCAGAATCGGCATCTGTCATTTTAGCATTATCATCAACAGAGTTCTTTACTTGAATAAGCCATTTTGTTCCATCTGCACATAAAACAACAAAGTCATCCTCCGTTTCATACTTAATGACATCACCTCCTTTAATATCGAGTAAGAAAATTACAAAAGCCAAAAACTGAATATCAAACCCTAAAGCTTGCAAATCTGCTTTGTGGCGTTTTACAAATTCTTCTTTTGTTAATGGAACTCCCATAAGCTTTTTAATATATTATTCCACAGTTTCCCAAAAACTTCGTAAGCATCCAACCATATATCACCATTACAGCGTCCTCACTATTTTACTAGTAGTTACACCTATCAGTTTTTGAAAAAAGTTATTTTTGCTCCTCATTGCAGTATCGCTCTGCACTTGTCGTCGCTCGAATGAGGAATATTGATTTTATTCTACTTTTGACAGGATTACCTCTGGGGAGGTTCCCATCAGGATTATGGCGGAGTAATCCATATTAAGTGTAATCATACGATTGCCTTCTTTACTAACTGTTCGGAATTTCCGAACAGTTGCTGACAGCATCAATTTTCTGAAGACTTACCTATTTGTCATATTCTTCTAGAAAGCGTTTGATCATGGAAGTTACGGCTTGCGGAGACCGCTTGACATGAACTATCCCCATAATTACAATTTGCTCGCCATCTATCAAATAATAGACACGGTTTGGAGCTAACAACAAGTGGCGTATAACCATATCCTGACCAGATACCCACGAAGTGTAGCGAGCATCATATATGCCATGTGTGGAATATTGAGCCAGTTCATCTGTCTTTTCCAAGATATTATGGAGAACTTTTTGAGAGGTTAATAAGCCAAAATGTTCTTCCACATAGTCCATGACTTCATCTAACTGCGTCAAAGCCAAGTCAGACCAAACTACTTCCATCCTCTTTTTGCTTTGATAAAAGACTCAACTTGCGAATTTGGAATGCAGCGACCTGCTCTATTTTCCTTCAGAGCATATTCTGCAGCCGCAATCATCACCTCACGTGGTATCCCATGAATCGAATTAGTCGACTCACTTATATCAACATCGCCCAAAGAAGACTCAATTTTAGCTATCAAGGAATATTTATCCTCAATGCTTAAATTCCTGATTTCATCCCAATAAGGAATGGTTCTATCTTGTGATACATTACTTATCAACATAATACATTCTCCTTTATTTTAATCTTTGTCTGCAAATTTACGACTTTCTTTCGTAATCACCAAGGAATTAAGAGAAAAAATGCATTTATTATCCTATACTTGGTTTAGGGCTAAACATTACAATACACAAAATGATTCTGCTTCCTTACCGGTTCTGCGGCGATAGTCATCACGCATTCGCTTTTCCATTTGTGCTATGTATTCTGCCTTTCGCTCCCTAGATGCCCTGAAGCGACGCATAAAATCTGCCTTTTTTCTTCTATGTTCATAACGTAATCTCCTTATTAATTATTGTATTGCTTCGACTCCCCTGTCCCCCTCTTGCGAAGAGGGGGTCCTTAACCCTATACCCAAGCCCTAAATCCCTACCATAGGGATTAGGGATGTAACCGCCCTACAAGTGCTATCTGTTCGAAAACCTACCCGTCCTTCCTTACCGTTAAGGAAGGCTCCACCTCTCACCCCGGCCCTTTCTCCTCAGGAGAGAGGGAGGAAACCGCCCTACTCGGTGCTCGGAACCGCTACGCTATAAGGTTGGCGGACCATCAAAGGTCTTCGCCATATTGTGCGGGATGGGACCGCCTTACTTTAGCTTGCTGATTGGGGGTGCATGGGGACAGTATGCTGATTGAGCCCACCAGAATTGTTCCCCATTGCAGTATCGCTCTGCACTTGTCGTCGCTCGAATGAGGATGTTATCTTATAAATATTGTTGCACAATATTTGCTAGTTCATCAGCATAAGAGGATGTATCTTATCATTTGAAAGATAAAAGGATAACCATCAGACATCAACCGTTCCATTAGATTAACTTTTTGTAAACAGGTATTGCAACCTTATCCATTTCTTCTTTCGAAACCTTAACAACTCCAGGAGTTGCATCGAAATAATCTACAGGATAACGATACTTGCCATTTGGCATCAAAACCTTAGTTACACGGCGAAAGAGAGAGATACCCTCTTCTGTAACTATCTTTGTTATCGTCTTATCTATGATTTTTCCCATAATTTTTTATTTTTTATTTCAATATCGCCTGCAAAGATAAGGGTTTTCCATGAAACTTCAAGAATGTATACCAACGTTTCCATTTTTATGCAACAAGAGCATTCTACAACTCAATCTTCTTCAACGACTTCGAGTAAATTTCTACTTATCGTAAGCGTTGCACCACTGATATACTTGATTTCGCTGCCGATGACGGCTTTCTTGCCATTATAGCTCTGTACGTATGCTTCCACACCTTTCATGCTACCTGCTACCACTCGCACTTTGATTCCTTTCTTCAAAGGAACAGGGGCAGCAGTGACAGGTTCTTCATCATTCTCTACAAAATATCGATAGTTGGCAACAACCTGGTCGGGAATTTGATATATTTTCCTTTGACCTGGCATCGTCAGCATCTTATACACATCCGAACGGAAGCGGATATTGTCAAGTTGTCTCGGAGAAACATTGCAAAAGATGAAAGTGGAAAGAAATAGCTTTTCTTTCACTTTTCGCTTATTGGAACGTTTGTCTATATAAACTACTTTTACCTTGGGAATCCAGTAATCAAACCAAACATGATTGTGATTAAGATTGATTCGTATAGAATCAGCTATTCTCGTTTCACAATTCACTCTCACTACAGCCACATACCATCCTGCATCAGCAGGTTTTTCAAGCCCTTCATTAGGCTTTTCCGGAACCGTTTTCTTAGCGTTTTCTTCACTTTTTGCCACGGCTTCGCCGTCGTCCCCTGCAATAGTGGACGTAACCTGTGATTGTATATTTGTCTCTTTCATCATGCGAATCAAGCTCGTTTTTTGATGTCGTTCATCTGAATCTCTACATAAGAGACACAGAAACTCTTTGCAAATATAAGATAATTGTTGGAAACTAGCAAATTATGCGTGTTAAAAAAAATAATAAAAATGATAGGGACACCTTCGTCTCTACCAAAGAAACAAAGATGCCCCTATATATAGTAAGGTATCAGATAATGTGGGTATTTAAAAAATAAGTATTGATATTTAAAAACCAGAATATACTATCTTACTGAAATCTTCTGACCCTTAGCCTGAGCACAAGACTGGGTAGATGCCTTCACGATGTAAATGCCGGATGGAACACGGAGAATCATTCTCTGCTTGGCAGGCAACTGATAACTGTGAACCATCTTGCCATCCAATGTAAATACCTGAACCCTGTCGAGCTTCTCACCACCCAATGCAGAAACAACGATCATGCCTGCAGCTGGTGAATAAACCTTCACCGGTGCGCTCTGCTCTTCTGCCTCCATGCAGTCGATGCCGGTTGAAGTACGGGTCTGGGTGAGGAAGTATCTTCCGTGGTCACCCGCCTTCACCTTCACAGCCTCGCCTTCATGAACTTCTGTAAAGCTTGCCGATGCAGCATCATAGAGATAAACTGGAGCATCGAGCTTGTTCACACCCTTCAGAGTAAGTGAAACCTCTTCAGCCTGCTGGCTCACGATGCCGAGCGGAATCCAGGACAACTCAGGAACTGCATTTACCGCTACAGCCTCGTTTCCGGCAACGGTATAAACCTGCGGAATATCCTTGAGGTTCTGATCATACAAGAGATCCACATCCTCCTGGTCATCATAGTCGGCAGAAGCCTCCGGACGCAAAGCAATGCGTACCTTTGAAGTCTGGCCGTTGGAATTCTCTGTCGTTGCTTCAATGCTCTTGACATAGTCTGATGCCATCAACAGACCAGGAGTGATAGTGCGGTCAACATACATCGCAGAAGTGAACCTTACATTTTCTACCGTTTCGCCTCCTTTCTTCTTGACAAAGAACGACTGGGTAGGCTGGATAGCGTAGTTCTGCTTATCCAATTCTGCATTGGAAATCGCCTTTACCTCGCCATTCTCTACCATCCATATTGCCTTTTGCAAACCAGTATTAGCCTCGAAGAACTTAGCCATCGAGATAGAGCAGGTATATGGATTGGCAACGAGATAGAATCCGCTGGCGTTATCAGTTCCCAAGGCCTGGGTCTTCTCTGCGAATGTCTTCTCATCATTACTGTAAGCTACGAGAAACTTGCCATGGCCAGCATCTTTCGCAACCCGAGTCTTGCTTGAAGAGTTCTCATTACCATCAGTATCAAAGTACTGATATTCGGTATCAGCCTTTGGCAAACGGAGGAGCGCTTTCTTAGTCTTATCCTTCGGCAGGAGGGCATTACCCGCCTTGATAGAGAAACCACCGAAGGTTCCATCTGCGGCATAGCTCTCGTCTACCTTATTATATACATGGCTCCAGTAGCCGAGATTCATATCAACATTTTCTGGAGCAGCTACACTTGGGTAATGAGATGCAGGATACTCACCATTAGGGGTGATTTCCTTCACTTCACTCTTCATCCAGGCTCTCTGATAAACCGGATACTTGCTTCGGCTATATGCAGCAGTACTGGTACCAGCCACCTTATCATCAAACTTGATATCCGTAAACGCCTTGGTTTCCTGTCGTCCATTACTTGCTGGCACATACATATCACCGGCGTAGATATACTGCAGAGGCGAAGCCATGGTGTACCACCTGTTAGGCACCAATTCCTTCTCTACCCAAGCCTTGTCATATATCAGATAGCACTGGTCGCGAAGCTCGCCCTGAGGTTTGAAGTAAATCTGATGGCAGGTATTGCCATAGAACTTCTCGCACTTCAGATTACCTGCTTCCAATCCCTTATCTGCAGCTGCTTCATCCCAGTAAGTCATAATATCATACTGGATATACTTCGTAGCCTCATTACCCTTACCGTTAGTCAGCTTGGTAGCAATCTTATTGGTTTTACGATAAACGATGTTACCGAGGTCAGGGAATGGCAAACCATTCAGATTGCCGATGGTTACCTTGGTAAACTTCATTGGCACATAGCTGTTCAGCGTTGGGATCTCTATCTTCGATGCAGATGCTGCCGCAGAAATTGTACTACCATAAGTCTGATAATCGGTATACTTATCATCATACAATTCTGTAGATGATGAGCGATGCCAGTTATCATCATTGTTCCAGTTGGCATTCATACCACCATCCGCAGTAGGAGTCCAGGTTACGAACTCCGGTACAATCTTCAACTTGAGATAAGACTCGCCAGGGCAGTTGGTAGTTCCCTCAGAAGCTGTTCTCTGCTCGAAGGCAAATCTGAGCTCGTAGTAATATCCCTCATGGAAATTCTCTACGGCAGCATCAGAGAACTTGATATTGAGGGTAGCCTGAGTCGTTTTATCTATAGCCGGCAACTCTGTACTCTGCAATGTGGCAACCTGGGTATTCTGCATGGCAGTTGTCCATAACGGGTCATTCGTGTATGCTACCATTACCTTATCTGAAGTAACTGCAGAAGTGCCACTATCATCGACGAAGGTAAGTGGCGAAGTGATAGCATTTCCATCACCCATAGTAGCACTATGAAGAGGAATCTCCAGGAACCCTGTATTCTTCAACTTCTTCAGCTGTGGCAAACCGATGCGAAGCGATGCCTCATAATCAGAAGCCTTGAATGGATAATCCACATCGTTGAATCCGAAGTTAAGCTGCGGTCCATCCTTCATGACACGCAATTGGACGGGTGTTGCAGCAGAACACAACAGATAGGTCTTACCATTGATTTCGTATGGAATATAACCATCTGAATTCTCAGTTCCTTTTGGCAACATAAAGATTTTATGTGTTTCACCCAAAGGAAGCTTTTCCTTGCTGATAGTGATTGTGTTGCTGGCTGTTTCGTTCAGCTTGTTGGAAGCTACTGCAGGATCATTAATATACCAGAAGAACTCCACATTATCCAATGTTATCTTACCGCCACTATTAGGATCGGTTGTAGTCAACTGTCCCTTGATTTTCACATCATAGTTGCCAGCTTGATCGCAAGGAATTTTATAATCCGTTACGACATTACCTTTGACATCTGTAATGATAGGAGTCTGGCTAATCATTTCAAACCAGTTACTATATACCGAGCAGACTTCAGCAGGTGTGCCCCAATTAGCCTTGCCTTCAGCAGGATTGCCAGTAGATACAGATACGTAATACTTCTTCCCCACTTCAAGGGGATAGTCTTTATTGCTGATAACAATATAGGTTTCACCTTCACTATCTTGCTCAATCATATTAGTACCATCGATTTCAAAGTTCTTACAGGTTTCCTCTGAATCGTATACATCAACAGTACCATATTCTGTGCCAGGAACATTATTCTTTGTACCATTCTTTTTATCCGTTAAGGTGTATGAATAAAATCCATCGCCCGTTACAGGTTTTCCATCTTCACCCACAAATCTGAAATAGATCTTTGTATCTTTATGTCCCAAAATCGCATTCAAGGTCTCGTGGATAGCACGTATCTTCAGTTTGATGGTTCCAGTTGTAGCACCGTTACATACCGGCTTTTCCTGAATCACCTGAACCTTAGCAGGCGCTAGATACATACGGATATCATCTACAGCATAGTCGGCACCATCAGTATTGCTACAGTAATTATCAATCTCCAGTCGGAAATCTGAATACTGCTCTACATTTGACTCTTTTTGCAAAGTAATCTTACCATATACCTGGTACCAAGTTGTTGTTTGCAATTTTTCTACATTAGTCTTAAAATCACCAGACGAAAAACTATGTATCAGGTGTTTTTCAACAATATCATCATTGACATTTCTTTTAACACCAAATAGTTTAAACATAATCTGTGGCTTAGTATCCCCTTTAGTCATGTCAGCAACACCCGCTGTGAAGATAAGCTGCTGTCCTGTACAGAGATCTGCCGTGAAATCTGCAGCGGCGATTTTTCTACTTTCGTCTGATGCATCCACATAGAGGAAGTGGCCATACTGAGAACCATTGGTTATCTCATAAGTCTTATCATGTAACATTCCACTTTGCCACCAAAGATATCCATCTTTAAGTGACTCACCATTACCGGAAGCACCATCAACATTGGCAGACTTATACAAGCAATAATCTCCATGAAGTGGAGAATGACCGATTTTATTCAAACCATTATAATTAGTAGCATCGTAGTCAATCAAATCACGATATACGAAACTATAAGCACGACGATCCCATTTAGATGGTAAACGGTCCTGGTTGTTATCTGGAGTTGTAGGAGCTGCCAATGTTTGTTCTACATCATCATCATCAAATGTAATTGGCTTAGTAGCCATTTTATAATGCTCGTCAAGATAACTAATAAGTCTGTTATTCAATCCATTTTTAACGATCTCCTCTTTAGTCATCGGATGATTATTCATGAATCGAACATCAAAGTTGGCAATAGGACAACGGTGATTTTCATCATCCATAGCATATGCAACGATGTATACAGGATCTCCATAGGTAAATGTAAAAGTCTTATTAGCCCCACTTTTATATACAGACATCCAGCTTGTGTTAAGATCTTTCATCTTCAAATCAAAGAAACGGTCGGTCTTGGTACCTAAACATAGACAATAGGTCTTGGTCTTATCATATGCCCACCATTCTATCTTAGTTGCATGGCATAATTTTGTTTTATCGAAGTTGGATTCTACGAGTTTGTACTTTTCATCTACATAATATACTCGTTTAGTGAAACCCGAAAAAGCTCCATCGTTCTCATATATACCATCAGCCAATGGATGGAAATAATATTTCTTTGCATCTGATAAATCCAGTCGAAGTGTCAAAGTAGAACTTGCATCCTTCATGCCAACAGTCAAATACTTTCCATCCTCATAAGTCCTATAACCTGCTCTTTGAGGATTATTGCCAATAGCCGTATTCATAATATCGTTTGCTAATTGCTTGGCAGAACGGATATGAAAAATGTATCTGATAGAGAGCGTAGGCTCATGTACAAGATAAGTTTTTGTAGCATCTAAACCATCAATATAACGGCTCACATCACAGGCAATATCTTCATCAACCCATCCTTCAGACGAAGCTCCTGCAGGTGCAGTATATGTAACACCAACATTCTTACTAACAGGGTCTTGAGGAATATTGAAAGCAAACAGGCCATAATCATTACTTCCCGATACAATATGATTCAGAAGAGTTGATGCTCCGGTCCCTGTAACTGGACTTAAATTATTATTAGCTTTATCTGTATTAAAATCATACCATCTGAAATAACCTCGTGGCTCAAGTGGCGATCCCGATCCTATTCCATTTTCATATTTGTCGAATGGCAGCACTAACTCTACTTGCTCATTAGCATCTTTCACATAGACATAGTACTCCCATTCTGCAGTCTGCTGCTTGCCATTATCTAATGCAGTATTAGCATGGCCTACATAATGTTTGAAAGGCATGCTATACTTATTATCCAAAAGCTGAACATTAAACTTTGCATCCAAAGTCGGCTCTTTCTCAACAACACCATATTTAGCAGTCAATTCAGAGACATTTTTGGAAATAACAAAAGATAAATTTATGTTATCACAAGACTCACCACTAGGCAACTCTAAGGTAACATCCAAGTCTTTTGCTTGAATTGAGGAACCTGTATTATTAAAGTAAATATAGTCAAAATCATTACGCTTCTTTATTTTTTCTGAAGAGACAATAAGATTATCTACTTTGGTGTTATCTGTATGTTTTATAGTCCAACGTATATAGAAGTCCTTAATATCTTCTTTAGACGAAACTTCTAAAATCTTTTTTATTTCATCATATACAGAAGCACCACTGAAGATACATTTGTTTCCTTCTTTTAAAGCATAAGCAGATTTCAGCAAAGTAGGATCAGTTGCCTTGGTGAAAGTTACAACATCAATATCACTCTGAGAATAAAGCTGATAAGTTAGAGTGACATCTGAAGTTTCTTTATCCGACTCAAAATCATTGGTATTTGAAGCCTTAAATATAACTTGATATCCAGATAAGTCTAATTTGTCATTAGAAAAAGTGAAATTAAAAAGTTTTTCTTTATCACCCCAATTATAAACTTTCTGTGAAAACATATAATAATTTCCACTTTTTTTTACTCCTCCTTCAGTATAATCATTAGGAACACCATCAGGAGAAGTTTTTCCCCATCGAGCTAAGCCAAAATTATCTAAAGAAACTTGATTGCCATCTTTATCTTTAAAATAAATCAAAGCATAATCGTATGCAAAAGCATTATTCTTCCACATGATGTCACATAAGTTAATGTTAACCTTATGTACATCATTTAAAAAGACATTCTCTCCCCATATAGTATTTGGCAGCAATGCAAGCATTGCTACCAACATATATCTCATTACACTATTAAAAATCTTAGACTTAAACATAAGCTTCAATGTTTTTTAATATTAGTATATTATTCTATTTATATCTATAACTCTGTCTCGTATATTTACGAGCAGCATAGCTTCTTAAATCCTTGGTGAAAAGTATCTTATATATAAGTTCCTTTCCTGAGGCACCTGGCACAGGAACGGTTACCTTATAGAGGGCACTCTGCTTATCGGCAGCATCATCATTGAAGATACCTTCGAAATAGCCGGTGGTTGTATCCCATTTTGGAAGGGTTTTAAAAACCAGCTTGGCATTCGTTTCGGCAGCAGTGGCATCTTCCATACCATCTTCGGGGATTAACTCCCATTTTACTTTGGTATAATCGATGGTTCCAGACACATCGGTGTCATCACCCTTTACTACCTTTGGCTGGATATGGAATTCCTCTTCCGGGTAATAACAGGTGTAGGAAAGGGTGGTTCCGTTATCTGTTATGGATGGATAGAGACCGATTGCTGTAAAGGACTTAACATCAAACTTCAACTTGTAATCATCTAAAGAGATTGGTAGAATGTGATGGTCGTTTCGAGCTATCGTTGTCCAATCCTTGAACAAGGCATAACGCTTGACTCCTGCTGATGTATTCAGGTTGATGATGAAATACTTGGAAGTATTGCCCGCTGCGCTTTCATTCACATAGAATGAAATTTCATTCTCTGTTTCGTATTTATCTACTTTCGCTGGTATTGTCTTAGTCAGCTTATAAGTATAATTCTCCGTTGCAGCCTGCCCTACCAGATTCGGAATACATTTAACCAGATCCTTATCTGCACCAGTTAGGTTAGATGAACCAGTAGCGCCAGAGGTTCCTGAAGCATCCGAATGCTTTGGCAACAACATGATGTTACCTTCTGTATTAACATCAGCAGAAGGATTTGAAGTAACATCACTCAACGTAATATCATTGATTTCCAAAGGAGTAGCACTTGGATTCTTAAACCGAAGTGTAACCTTTGCCAGCATTCTTACTACCCAAAGTTCGTTTTTATCAGTTGTTCCATCTTGGTTTACAGTAAGCGTCTGCTCATTACTCATAGGAATACCTTTGCAGTCTGTGGCATTCACATTGAAGCCATTGCCGTTCATCTTCCATTGCATGTTGTCGAAATGAACTTCTACACCTTTGGATATACCTAGTTCTGTAGCAGTAAGATTGGCGAAGGAATAAACCTGATAGGTAGCTTCTCCTTTAGGAAGATCCTTGATTGTGACTTCATCTTTAATGCGATTATTAGCCGATACATCCGTATTCTCTGCAAAAGAAACAACCTTGCCGTCTTTTACAAAGGCTACTACCCAGCTCTTCATGTTTTCTGCATCTATGCCATTTTCCCATGACAACGTAGCTCTGGTTCCGGAAGAAGGAGCTGTAGAAAGAGTCATGTGGACGGTAACTTTGTCGCCTTGGTTATCGCCTCCACTGCCTCCCTGTATAGGGTCAGCACTATCTGTGGAGCAAGCCGAGATTAAGGCTAGCACCATCAGAATCAATGCCGTATGTATCGTGCTAATCGTTTTCATTTTCTCTGAAAGTTTAATTTCAAACTATACTTTCTGTTTATCTATTTGTCTTTACATTGTTGTCTCTTCGTGAGTATAGGTTGCCCATTTTCTCACGTTGAGGGTTACCTTCATTCCATCCGGTCCCTTACCAGTAATTCCATCGATACGAACTCGATAGATGTTATTGCGGACTATGCCGTAATGCATTATATCATTAGTTGTACCATTTCCCGTTGGGTCGCTATGGCGAATGACGTAGGTGTAAGCCTTGTCTTTTCCTTTCGATTCATGACCAGCTATTGGCTCTTTTTTTGCTGCATCCCAGTCTTCTGCCTCATAATACTTACCCTTAAAGACAAGACCTGTAGCATATTTCTCATTATTATCAAAAGAGGTGTTCTCTTTTACGTAATCGAGAATATAATAAGCCGTCTCTGGATCGTAGGGATTTTCAGCACTAGCCCTAGGATTGGTAGAATGCGTATGGGTCTTTCCGGCATCACGAGTCTGATAAAAAGACTCATAAGAAGCGTTTGCCCAATACTCATCTGTATTCTTAGGATATTTAAAAGTAGCCTCGCTCTTATTTAGAGAAGTAGGATCCACCACATAATTAGTGTTCTGCTTATTTCCATCAGCTTCTTCCAGTCCAAGATACTTTAAATTAGCCAATGATGCATCCGTAGCTGTACGTCTAAAGACATATTCCTTCGAGGTTAATACATTATAAGGACGAACGTACTCAAGTACAAAGCCACCAATTACGTCAGAACCCTGAGTGACATTATAGCAATATTTGCAATGGTGGGTCTTATCATCTAACTTATAACGCTGCACATGAGGCATAATATCTATTCTTGCAGCCAAACGCTCTATCTCATGATTGATAAGGTAAGGGTCACTTTTTGTTCCACTACCAGACTTTATGGTTAAAGAGCTCTGTCCACGGGAAGACATCACGAAGGTAGAATAGCCAGCTAATTCTCCTTTTTTGGTAAAGGTAGCATCATCGGTGCGCTTAAAAACATCAGTAATCAACTGATCTCGCACTGCTGATAACTTACGACCACGATAATCTGACAAATCACCAACATTAGCGATGACCAGGAAACGAAGACTGGTATCTTTCAAAAACTTCGGATCAACTTCAACTGCTATAGTACGTTTGCCATCAGGAGTTACAGTTGGAAAATAAATTACATTATCTATAGTAACATCGCCATCTGTCAAATCTTCCTTCTCAGAATGGAAGAACAACATTGACATATTATTTACTGTTCGCTCATAAGTTTCGCCTTTATGATCGCCATTACCATCTTCTCCTCCAAAAGGTGTTGGTTCAAAAATATAATCTTCAGCTCTTGTTGTTTCTGATTCCTCACCAGCTACGTTTATTGAAACTGACAAAAACACCTTGCTATTGTCATTCTCAACAGGCAAATCGCTAGTAGTGTCGCTCGCACAGGATGCGAACGACATCACCAGCAAAAGGGTTAGCAATGAGAGGATTATCGTTTTCATCTTAAACATACACTATCTTTATTTTTATCGGCTTACCATGAAACCTGGTAGAATTTATTTTTCGAGTTCTTCGAACTGGATGCGCTTACTCCAACTCAGTACATTCACGCTGATGGTGATGTAGCAATACTTGAGCTTGCCACCCTGGATAAAGAACTGAAGTTTGTAATCGTAGGCACGGTCTAGGAATTCCTGTGCACTGTAACTGTACTCCTCGCTGGTGCGAAGACGACTCAAGAGGTCTGGCAGGTCTACATTGACCACCGTATTTCCGGTCTCCTTATTCTTAATCAGGAGTCGGCCATCCAGGTTGTAATCTTCGTGCTTCAGAATGCGGGAAGTCATAAAGTCGGCATGGGCTATCTTGCCCCGCTCGTCCTCATCTACCGTGTTCCAGGTAGCATGAGGGGTATAAATGAGTTTACGGCTCTCATCGAGAGAGTTATCCCAAAGGATGCGGGCATTATGGTCTTCGATGGTCATCGTGTAGTCGTTGACATCCATATCCTGTGGAGAGTCAAGGTCACGAAGCGCCACATTGATCTTCTTGGTATCACGCACCAGAGAAATGGTAGCATAAGAAGGTTTGGAGGATGATACCTCTACTGCCTCCAGCAGTTTACCATGCCAGAGGGTATCGAGAGGAAGGCTGTTGTTGACAACCTCATCATACTCTCCCCTATTTTCATGGTCGAGATTCACTTCCAGTGTCTGCATCTTATCTCCTGTAGCCGATGGAGCGGTACGAACGAACTTGGCGCGGCCTGAAGTTAACTGGTCGGCGTAAGCATTCTGTCCGGCAAGGGCAAGGAACTGATATTTACCTGGCTGCAGGTTCTCGACGTGCATCACATAATTTGGGTCTTTGAGAGGCGATGATAGCGCAGAATTCGTCTCGGTCTGTTGGGTTATATTGTTTCCGTTCTCGTCGAATACATACAGCGTTACCTGTCCAACATGGTCGTTGAACATGTCAGCACGCTGGAGGTTATAATCATACTTAAACTTCACATATACACCATTAGGGCAGTCGCTGTAATCCTGGTGCCACATATCGTGGCATGAGGTCGCGACGGTCAGGGTCATGGCAGCTGCCATGACACCCTTCAACCATTTATTTATCTTCTGCGCTATCATATCGCTAATCAATTATTATTTTCTATATTTATCGTTTATGTATTACTCACCGAGAGTTGCTCCCTGTGTACGCTTAGCCCAAGAAAGGACGTTGATCTTGACAGAGATGTAAGCCGCCAATTCATCATCAGGATCTCCTGTAACCTCAGGAACAACAGGAGAACCAATCTTCTTGATACCCTCTACATTAACAGTATACCAGTTGTTGCGAAGTACACCATAACGTCCAAGATAGTTTCCTGCCTGGTTAGCTGTAGGATAGGCACCGTCGCTTACAGTAGGTTTTGGAGTCTCTGATTTCTTCCAAGGTGTCAAATCATCACCAAAATGCTTGATTCTTACAGGATAGTATGAAATACCTTTTGCGTAGGTAGCTACTTTGATGGATTTTACAATATTATCAATATCTGCGGTAAATGTAGGAAGAGTACTACTTGTAAATTTACTTGAACTGGTAGACTTGAATGTAATTGTCGGAGTATTGTTACCTGCATCTGTAATGTCGGCAACCTCCAAATCAGTTCCTTCTATCGACATACCTGAATTAAGCAGAGTTTTAAGCCACGCCTGTACATCAGTATTACTCAAGAATGCAGCCTTGACCGCATCCTTCATACCATCTGAAGTGAGAAGGTGAGCCTCGTCATCATTAACGATATAGAAAGTCTTACCATCATTTTGAAGCTGCGCAGCAACGATAACACGTGTTGTTACATTTTGATTCTGGTTAGGAACATCGAAAGTATTTTCCAAGCAATAATCATGCTCACCAAGATTCTTCAAAGTTGCAGGTGCTGTTTTACCTATGGTGCTGAAATCTGTTGACAGAGAAGATGGTGTGGTATTATAGTTAGGGTCTTTCGCCCAATAGGTACGATACAATGATACACCACTCTCCATAGGAGTATCACCAACAAAGCGATAAGGCTTAGCTGGTTTATCCGGAGCTACAGCATTAGTTGCAAGAGAAAGCCAATCTGAAGAATTGGAAGTATTCCTCAAATAATAGGTCTTCTTATTCGTATTATCCAATATCCAACCCTTAATAGTATATGGTACTGATGTATTATCGGTCAAATTACCTGTATTACTAGTAGCTGTAACATCTACTTTGGCTAAAGCACGCTCTACATAAATAGTTGCAGAAGAATTAGCCTTAGCCAAAGCCTCTGTAGCATAGATATGATCCTTATCTATCTTAGAAGCAACACTAATGGTTGCACTAGAAGGATCATCAGCACCACCTTTTGCACTTGCCAAAGGAGCATTCATCATCAAGAAACCAGTTGTTTTAAAGGCAGAAGCATCCTTGGTCAATTCCAAGTTTTGCAAATCTGAAATTTTCTTAGTTGAAAGGAAATCCTCACCATTTACTTTCAGTGTAGCATTAGTTTCATCAACAGTAAGTGTTCCATTGTTATTCAATACAACAATTGCATAGAACTTCTTAGTGCCATCTGCTAATCCACTATTAATCTTTTGGGTAATTTTGGTAGTAGTAGTAATATTATCCTCAGTAGTACCAACCAAATTCATACTCAAATTCTTTAAACTGTAAGCACCAGCAAATGTTGCATTGGCTTCATCAGTACCCTCAAACAGAATCAAGGTACCATTTTTAACAGCATACTCGTCAGCAAGTCCATCATTAAACTTGTCGTTTTCAGCACGACTCACAGAACCACTACGTGTAGGCAAATTCAATGAAAGTGAGATATAACCACTTCCACTCTGATTAGAACCAGTGTTGTTGCCACCACCATTCAAATCATCACTACTAGAACAAGAACCGAGCATCAGACCTGCCAATACTGCGGAAAATAATAAAGTTTTCTTCATCTTGTAAGTTATTATAGTTGTTATTAATAATTGTTTCTTTATTTATAAACGTTCTTAAAAATCTAATTATATTACATTTTTATATATTTGGTTTACAATTCATCTAATACGTTATATTTGAGTTTCTTTCTATATTTGTTCTTAGAAAAGATATGCCTGGTTCAGGAGACTGTCCCAAGCCAGGGCAGCGCCCTGGCTCTAGGGAATAGCTATATTATCCTAAACAGACAGTATGTATAACTTTATAGATTCTGTAAATTTTCTTTTGCAGAAGCAACACCAGCCTTGGCAGCCTGCTCCAGATAATAACGAGCTTGCTTCTCGTTGCCCTTCAGTATCTCATAAACACCTCGGGCATTCTGGGCATTCGGACTGGTTCCAGCCTTGTCGAGATATGATTTCGCACCATCTGCATCTCCCGCATTCAAACGGGTAATGGCTGCATTCAGATTCGCAGTCTTGTTCTCCGGGAACATGCGGACAGCTACTTCCATCACATCATTAAACTCCTTGCTGCCTGGCTCGTAAGTCTGGGCTACCAGGAACATTTCCTCCTGGCTCAACTGCTGTGGCTTGGTTTTGATGATCTCCTTTGCCTCTTCCACATCGAAAGGTTTCACCTTATAAGTAATGTGGTAGTCGGAATGGCGGAGGGCTGGATACCAGGTATCGAGCATAAAGCGATACTCAGAAGGATACTGCTTCTTAATCCTCAACTCGCGGGCATCCGGATTCAGATTCTTGTCTTCAATAATCGCCAGAATGGCATCCTTATGCTCCAGGTTGCTATCTTTAATATAAGCTATCAGTCCATCCCAATCCTCTGGAGTAGAAGAAACCGTGAAGAGATTGTTTGGCAACTTCACCATTCGGCGGACATATTCGGTCAGCGTTTTGGCACGGTTCTTTGCCAGATAATCATTATGGGTGTAAGGACTCTCCGGTGATGCATAACCATGAATATTGATGCCGCTCACTTCGAGATTCTTATCTTCCTTCAATGCATTGATGGTGCGGATGATGCTATCCAACTGTGCAGGATTACGGCGATAATCTGGATGCAACTCTATGCGATCTACCGGGAAATCGATATAAGCACGCTTATCAAGATGACGGACCTTGACCGCTTCTACCTCTGGACGGACGAAAGAAGCTACCGGCTGGCGACGACGAGTGATGGTAAAATCAGTACCATCCTGCAAATCACCACAACCGCAGAGGTCTTCGTGAATTTCGAGATCGTAGTTCCTTACCTTGGAAGACAGAGGCACGGATGCCAGATACTTCACGGTCTGCTGCTTCTTGTTGTCTCGCTTCACCACGAAAGCCTGAGGAGAAAGCTGCAACTGTTTCTTTCCAACCCCTCGGTCAAACATGATCTGCTGTCTTCTACCGTTGATAACAATCTCAGGCATCTTGAGCAACTCTCCCTTATGCTTGATAATCGGAGTATACACAAGTTGGTTGTTAGTAGGGAGATCCAGGGAATCGAGATTCAGATCCATCGCAACCGTAACCCGGTCATTATGATGAGACATCTGTACATTAGATACCTGAATCTTATCGGCAGCCAACTTGAGACTCTTGCAATCCTGGGCTGCAAGAGGCATAGCCATCAAAAGAGAGCTGAATAATAATATGTAGTTCTTAAATTCTTTCATACTCATAGATTATGTTTAATGAGTTACAACATATAAATAAGAGAAATGGCTGCCTTGGTAGGACCCACATAGTTGTCATGAGATGACTTCTCCTTCTCGCCACAGGCACCGCACTTGAACTTGTCGTACTGGATATAATCATATCCGAAACCTACAGAGGTTTCCAGGTTCCAGTGCTTGGAAAGAGGCCATTGATAACCAGCGGTCACACCACCACCTACATACCATCCCTCATAGCGATGATTACGTAGAGATTTGAAAATACCTAGGGGTAGCTTCACTCCTCCTGCATTAAACTGTCCGCCCATGGCATGAACACCCAAGAACCAGCCATTGAAGCTCTGGCAGAACCAGTAACGATATTCTGGTTGCAAAAGCCAATGACGAAGGCTTGACTGGTCGCCACCGGACTGTTTCCAAGGATTGAAGCCAAAGAATACCTGAGCGGTATGCTTCTTGCCTAAGGCAGTCTCGACACCGAGATTAGGAGTTGTTGTAGCCCAATATAAGAGGTTGGACTTGACTCCCGTGTTTTGCGCATAATTAGCTAGCGATACAAATATGAGTAACACTGTAGCTAAAATTAATCGTTTCACCATCTATTAAAAGAGTTTAGTTAAGTCTATTTTTTTCGCTTTTACTATATAAATAGGTAATTATAAAATTAACCGTTTACATGATAGTTCGCATTATCTGGGGGGCAAAGGTAATAAAAAAAATGAATGGGGGGGGGAATTTTCGCAACTTTTTGGTGGAAAGAAACATTTTAGTACGTTATTTTGCTGATTTTATAAATGTAAAATCCACAATTAAGCAACATTTTATACATATCATGATTTAGGCAAATGCTGCAGCAAAAATTGAAGAAAACAGAGGATGTAGACAATAAATATACAGATTGTGAAATCAGCATGAACACAAAAAAGCCTCAGAAATCTTTCGAAATCTGAGGCTCTTGATAAAAGGAGGCGG
>ERZ839489.1090-NODE-1090-length-19508-cov-12.089087_pt1 | contig 19508 bp, 13 predicted proteins | sample MGYA00519938_ERZ839489 | MGnify/ENA primary metagenome ERZ839489 (study PRJEB31850, sample SAMEA3708846) | human gut metagenome | biome: human gut; feature: human-associated habitat; material: faeces | place: China | collected 2014 ...
TCAGCGCCAAAGCGCGCTCGGTCTCCTCAAAGCCGTCGGCACCCGTCGAATGCAACACATAGAGGTTCTTGCGCGAAAGCAGCTCGTTTTTGAGCGAAACCACGCGCTCGTTGAGGTGCTGGGCGCCAAGTGAACCGCCAAAGACGAGCAGCAGCGTCGCGTCCTCGGGAACGCCAAGTGCCTTGCGGCCGCGAGCGCGATCGCCCTCGATTACCGAGCGACGTACAGGGTTGCCGGTCATGAGCACGTGGTCAGGGTCACCTTCGCGCTCAAAGACCGAGCGCGCTGCCGGCACCGAGATGCACACGCGGGCGGCGTGGGAGTTCATCATCTTGTTGGCCAGGCCCGGAACAGAGTTCTGCTCGTGCAGCAGATACGGAACGCCCGCGCCCTTGCACCACCCCAGCAGCGGAACCTCGACATAGGCACCAAAACCGATGGCGGCATCGGGCTTGCCGACCTTTGAGAAATGATTGGCGAGCGCACGCTTGGCCTTATTGACACGCCACAGCGAGGTCAGCGCCGTCCAAGGACGGGAGCGGTCGAAGCCCGTGACCGTAATGGGCACAAAATCAAACCCAGCCTCGGGGACCAAACGACCCTCGAGCTTGCGCGACTGGCCCACGAACACAACGTGGTGGCCACGGTCACGCAGCTCTTCGGCCAAGGCGAGCGCGGGGTTGATGTGTCCTGCCGTGCCGCCGGCTGCAATAGCAACGGTCATTTTATCGGTCATGGTAGTCCCTTCGTACACGCGGTCCCTGGTCGTCGGTGCGCAGACGCGCCGACGGGTCCGAGTTCAAATCGATTCGATTATATCCGCCGCCCGCGTTGCGAGGGCTGGGGCGCTGCGGACGACCTTGCGGAGCCGTTCGCGAGCGTGGACGAGCTGCCGGCTCGGATGCAGAACCATCCAGAACGGTAAAGCCGCTACGCGAAGGTCGTTCACCGCGCACATGGGCCACGCCGGCGGTGCTCTCGTCCATAACGGCAAAGCTCTCACGGCGGCGGTCATACTCATCGCGGCGGGCGCTCTCGTACGAAACGCGCAGGATCAACCCGGCAAGCATAAGCGACACAATAATCGACGAACCGCCGTAGCTAATAAACGGCAACGGTTTGCCCGTCATGGGAAACACGTTGAGGATGCCCAGCGCGTTAATCAAAAACTGCACCGCGAGAATGACCGCGGAGCCAGACGCCATAAGCGCGCCCCGACGATCGGTCGCCTGCTCGGCAATGCGAAACGCCGAGTAGATCAGCATCGCAAACACCAAGAAGAACAGCACGGTTCCGACAAAGCCGACTTCCTCGCCAATGATGGCCAGGATGTAGTCATTGTGCGCCTCGGGCAGATACGAGTACTTCATGGTTGAGTTGCCGATGCCACGGCCGAACAGACCGCCCGAGGCAAAGGCCATGATGGCAAGCGTGGCCTGATAGCCGTCACCATACTCGTCAGCCCAAGGGTTCAAGGCAACCTGAATACGCACCATACGGTACGGCTCTGCGACAAGTGCAATCACGATCACGAGAATGCCGAAGATTAGCACGCCGATGATAAATCTCGGGTCGAGACCCGCAAACAACGCCATGCACATGAGGGTCAACAGGATGATCAGGACAGTACCGAAATCGGGCTGGATAAAGATCAGAAAGAGCGAAATACCCAGGTAGATGCCCATCTTGCGAAGGAATTCGTTGATGTTGCCACCGGGCGAAAAGAAGCGATCAAGCATGATGGCCGAATACGCAATGGCAAATGGCTTTAAAAACTCGGAAGGCTGGAACTGAATACCGGCGATGTTGAGCCAGCGCGTGGCGCCACGGCTGCCGCTGCCCACCAAGAACACCAGAAACAGTAGCCCTATCATGCCGATAAGGAAGATCCTAAGCACATCCTCCCCAAACCAGCTGTCCGGCAAAACGCGCACGATGGCAATCAGCGCCAGAACACCAACCACGGCAAACGCGGCCTGTCGACCCAGGAAAAACGTCGCCGAGCCATTCTCGTGCAGCGCCTCGACCGAAGACGCCGAGTACACCATCAGCAGACCAAAGCACACCAAAGTAAACAGGCAGGCCATAAATATCAGACGGGGGCGCATGATGCGGGCGGGAACGCCGGCAATATAGCGTTCGCTAAACGACTGCCTGCCACGACCGGAACGCGGTGTGCTGCACCGCGAGGAAGCACGGTCCGAGTCGGGCCTCCTCATACCTTGTCGGGGGCTCTCCTCTCTCACCGGCAACCCCTATTCCATTTGCGATTTCGCTGCAGCGGCAAGCTGAGCCACGTAGTCCTTAAACACGCGGCCGCGCTCCTCATAGCCCGAGAACTCATCGAACGAAGAGCAGGCAGGAGAAAGTAAGATCACGTCGCCACGGCTCGACAGCGAACGGGCAACGTCCACGGCATCGCGTAGGTCATCCGCTTGGGCGATATCCACATCGCCATCGACATCGGCCTCGTCCATAGCGGCGGTAAAGCGCTCGCGCGCATCGCCAAAGCAGACGACCGAGCGCACGTTATCCATAACGACGCGCGCGAAGTCCGTGAGCGGCGTGCCCTTATCGTGGCCGCCGAGCAGCAAGATCACGTTGTCATCGGGAAATGCCGTCAGCGCCTTCTCGACCGCGTCGGTGTTGGTCGCCTTGGAATCGTTGACGTAGCGCACTCCGTCAATCTCGCCGCACGGCTCCACGCGGTGCTCGAGCGGCTGGAACGAGGCCAGACCGCGGCAAATGCCCTCGGGATTGGCACCGACGGCCAGGACAGCCGTGGCAGCGCACAGGGCATTGATAACATTATGATGGCCCGAGATCTTGAGCTCGGATGTAGCGATGAGCGGGGTCTCGACGCCCTTCAGGCGCACGATCATCTTGCCATCGCGCACAAAGGCGACATCCTCACCCTCTGGCTCGTCAAAGGCAACCTTGCAGATGCGACGACCCGGCGTGTAGATGTACTCATCGAACTCGTGAATGCCGGCGTCTTCGACGTCGACGACCACCAGATCGTCATCGACCATATTGTCAAACAGTTTGATCTTGGCAAGCGCATAGTTCTTATGGCTCTTATGCCAGCCCAAGTGGTCGGGAGTGATGTTGAGCAGCACCGCCACGCGAGGGTGGAGCTCGGTGGTCGTAGCAATCTGATAGCTCGAGAGCTCAGCCACAAACCACTCGTTGTGGGCTCGGCCGTCAATCTCGTTGATAGGCGGCTCACCGATGTTGCCGACAGCTACACTGGCCTCACCGGAAGCCTTGAGCAGATAATCGGTCAGCGACGTGGTGGTCGTCTTGCCGTTGGTGCCCGTGATGGCAATCCAGTTATCGGGCGACAGGCGATAGGCAAACTCGGGCTCACCCATAATCTGGGCGGCATGCTCGCGCCCGGCCTTAAAGAAGCCCGAGAACTCCGAGATGCCCGGGCACGTCACGCATACGTCATAGGCGCCCTCGACCTGTTCGGTCCCATAGACAAACGACGCACCAGCAGCCTCGAGCGCACGCGTGGCGTCATTGGGCTCAGAGGTGCCGCCGCCATACACGGTAACGGCGCTTACGCGCTCTGGATGTGCCAGCGCCCAGCGGGCGACATCGAGACCGGATTTGCCCTGACCCAAAACGAGCAGGCTAAAGACATCAGCAAGAGGCATGAAAGACCACTATCCCAACTGGAAGAACAGAGCAAGGCCAACGGCACCAAATGCCGCAGCGATAATCCAAAAACGGATGACGACCTTGGTCTCGGCCCAACCCTTCTTTTCGAAATGATGATGGATGGGCGCCATAAGGAAGACGCGCTTGTGCGTAAAGTGGAAGTAGACAACCTGAATCATGACCGACAGGGTCTCAACGATAAACAGGCCACCGATGATGAGGGAGACGACCTCGGTGTTAGTCATGATGGACGTACAGGCAAACGCGGCGCCCAGAGCAAGCGAGCCGGTATCACCCATAAAGATGCTCGCCGGATAGCAGTTGAACCACAGAAAGCCCAGGCAGGCACCGGCACACGCGGTGCAGAAGATGGACAGGTTCACGTCTCCGTGCAAAAACGCCATGGCAGCCATGGCGAGCATGGCGATCATGGAGGTGCCGCCAGCAAGACCGTCAAGGCCATCGGTCAAGTTCACGGCATTAGAAAGACCGGCAATCATCAGCCAGCAAAAGACAATATAGAGCCACGGGAACGAATAGCCGCAGATGGCAGTCGAAAGCACGCCAAGGTCAATCGTCAACCCACCGGGAAAACGAATCTCGGGGGCGACGCCGCACCAGTTGACGGCAAGCACCGTAAAGGTGACACAGATAATGGTTAGGCCGATCATCTTGGCATGAGGCGTCAGACCGAGCGAGCGCCCATGCGTAACGGAGGTCAGGTCGTCGATCAGGCCCAGCACACCGGTCGCCAGCGTGGCGAGCAGCACGAGCACGAGCTCGGTGGTGAGCTTTCCCATCAGCAGGCAGGTCAGCGAGATCGCGACGAGGATGACAACACCACCCATGGTGGGCGTTCCCTGCTTAACCAAATGACGCTTGGGGCCGTCGGCACGAACCTGCTGGCCGATACCCTCGACCTTGAGCAGCTTAATCCACCACGGCATGAGCAGCAGCGCAATGGCTGCGGCGATGCCAAGCCCCAAAAAAGCCTGATACGTTGGATACGAGGGATTGCCGAACATGGGCTAGCACACACCTTCCACAAAGCGGTCGAGCTCAACAAAGCGGGAACCCTTGACCAGTACAACATCATGTTTTTCAAGCGCGCCGCCCATGCGGTCGATCACCTGCTGATAATCGGAGAACACCTGGATGCGGTCCTCGTCCATGCCCATCATGCGCGCGGCATCGGCCATAAGCTGGGCCAGCTCACCACCCACGCACGCCAGCATGTCGAGCTTCTTGGCGGCGGCATAGGCGCCCACGAGCTCATGCATGCGAGGAGCCTCATCGCCCATCTCGCCCATCTCGCCCAGGATCGCCATGCGAGACCCCGTGCATGAAAGCGAGCACAGCAGATCGAGGCCGGCTGCCATCGATTCGGCGCTGGCGTTATAGGAATCGTCGATGATGCGTGCACCGCTCTTGGCGCGCTTGATCTCCTGGCGGTGCCCGGTGATCGTAAGACCCCTAAAGGCAGCATCGATCTGCTCGGGCGTCACGCCCAGGCGATAGGCAACCGCGGCGGCCTTAACGGCATTAGGAACGGACTGCACGCCGGGGATGGCAAGCATGGTATCGATTGTCTCGCCCTGACCAAAATCGAGCGTAAAGACCGGACGGCCCTCGTCATCAACGCGAACGTCGCGGGCGCGGACCTCATCATCGTCAGAGACACCGGCCAGCATCACGTCGATACCAGCAGGCCGGGCGAACGTATCGCGAATGAACGGCGTAAAATCGTCCTCGCCGCCCAAAACCAGCAGCGGCAAATAGTCGCCGGCGGCGCACATGCCCTGGACAATCTCGGCCTTAGCGCGGGCGATGTTCTCGCGGCTGCCCAAAATGCCGATATGAGAGGTGCCGATCTTGCTCACGATGGCAAGGTTGGGATTGGCGGACTGGGACAGGCGCTCGATCTCGTGGAAATGGTTCATGCCCATCTCGAGCACCAGGGCCTCGGTATCGGCCGGAGCGGAAAGCACCGTGAGCGGCATGCCGATCAGGTTATTGAAATTGCCCTTGGTGGCCCAGACACGATAGCGCTTGGCGAGCACAGCGGCGAGAACGTCCTTGGTCGTCGTCTTGCCGATGGAACCGGTAATGCCAACGACCAGGCAGCCAAGCTCCAGGCGATACGCGTGCGCCAAACGCAGCAGAAACTCCTCGGGATCATCGGTCAGCAAGATGGCACAGCCCTTGTCCTGCGCCAGCGAGACCAGCTCGGCCTCGGGCTCACGCGTCATCACGACGGCGCCGGCACCCGACTGGACGGCACGGGAAGCAAAATCATTTCCGTCGACGTTTTCACCGGGAAAGGCGACGAAAATCGTCCCTTCCTCGACCTGGCGCGAGTCGATAACGCACCCGCGGCATACCCGATCGACTTCTCCCGTCACGGTTCGGGCCCCTGTTGCGGCCGCGAGGTTGTTGACGGCGATCTCTATCATTGCAGCTCCCCTGTAAACCTAAATAATGCTATCGGCGTATTGTATCCCAGCGCCGCGCATGCGTGGTGCAGGGCATGTGAACACCCCTCATATGGGACAACAAACCACGCCCCAAAGATTGTAACCCCCTACTTCGTGTGTGGGATACCCAGCACGTCGAGCGCGTTGGCCATAATGGACTGGAACGGCACCGCAGCGGCATCTGAGCCGCTCGGCGTTCCGTCGAGCGTGATATAGCACAGCACCTTGGGCGATTGTGCCGGTGCAAAGCCCATAAAGGACGACATGTAGTTCTCCTTGAGGTAGCCGCCGTTCTCGTCGGCACGTTCGGCCGTGCCGGTCTTGCCCGCCACGTCATAGCCGTCAACTGCGCCGCCAACGCCCGTGCCTTCAGACACGACCGTCTGCATGCACGATGTCACCTGGGATGCTGCATCCTCAGAAATCGCACGCTCGCCTTCGCCCCAGTCCTTCTCGTCGCCTTTGCTGGACTTATAGAAGTGCGGGGTCATCATCACGCCGCCGTTGGCGATGCCGCCCACGGCACGTGCGATCTCAATCGGCGAGACAGACAGCGCCTGTCCAAAGCTCATCGAGCCCAGCGTGGCGCCGTCATACTGGTCACGCTCCTTGACGATGCCCAGGCTCTCGCCCGGAAAATCGACACCAGAGCTGTGACCGATGCCCCACTTGTCCACATAGGCGGCAAAGTCGTCGGCACCGATCTTGCGCCCCACCAGGACAAATCCCACGTTGGACGAACGGCGCATCATCTCGCGCACATCCATGGTCATGGCGTAGTCGCGCTTGTCGGCATCGGTGACGGTATCGTCGCCCACCTTGATGCTCGCCGGCACCTCAAACGACGTACTCGACCGCACGACACCCAAGTCGAAGCCGGCGCCCGCCACGAGCGTCTTAAAGACCGAGCCGGGCTCGTAGGCGTCGGTGACCAGGCGCAGGTTCATATCCTCGGTCTTGGCGTTTTCCAAATTGGTCTGGTCGTAGGTCGGATACGAGCAGGCTGCCAAGATCTCGCCAGTCGTAGGATCGGTGACCAGCGCCGAGCCGTTCTTGGCCTTTGTCTTCTCGACAGCCTCTGCCAGGGCATCCTCGGCCGCACGCTGGATATTGACGTCGAGCGTCGTCACGAGATCAATGCCGTCGACCGCAGCCACCTTTTTATAGGCACCGCCCGCGATATAGCTGCCGTCCCTCGCGCGCTCGCGTACGAGAGAACCGTTCGTGCCGGTCAGAAGCTTGTTGTATTGCTTTTCGAGACCCGTCAAGCCGTCGTTGTCTACATTCACTACACCCAGCACCTGCGATGCCAGATTGCCGTATGGATATACGCGCTTCATGGCCTGCTCAAAAAGCACGCCGGGCAGGTTCTTCTTCTCCAGCGCCGCAGCGTCGTCTTCGTCCACCTGGCGCTTGATATACACCCAGGTTCCATCGGACTCAACGAGCTTGCGGCAGGTCTTTTTATCGATTCCAGTTGCCTTGACCAGCGCCGACACCGTCTTGTCAACATCCTCGACAAGCTGGGGGTTCACAGCGATGTTGCGACATTCGACCGACGACGCCAGCACGTTACCGTTACGGTCGTAGATGGTACCGCGCTTGGCATACAGCGTCTGCGCAAGCAAGCGACGTGCATCGGCACGGTCGCGTAACTTATCGGCTTCCACGATTTGATAGTCGGCAAGGCGAAGGACGCCCAAACCCAAGCCAAACCCGATGAAACCCATGACGGCTTTGCGACGGGGCAGCGGCGTGCCCGTGAGCCATTCGGTCGACGAGCCCTTGCGCGATCTGGTGTTATGCATTTGAGGGCCACTCGAGCCACGGAGACGCGACGCAGGGTCGTTGCCATAGGACGGCCTCGCGTTGTAAGATGGCCGACCCGTTCCTTGATAACCAGAACGTCCCCGCGATGAGGGACGTCCAGAACCGCGACCCCCGTCGGAACCGCGGCGATAGTCATTTGTCATACTCAGCTACCGTCTTGTTACTGAGCGGTCGCGGTCGAGCTAGCGCCCGCGGCTGCATCCTGCGAAAAATCAAGTGTAACGCTCTCGCTGGGCTCCACCATGCCATAAGCGCCTGCAAGGTCGCGAATGCGCGTGTCGGCACCATAGACCGAATGCATGACCTCCAGGTCGGAGCTCTCATCGGTCGCCTTCTCGAGCGTGTTGGTAAGCGCGGCATTGCTGTTGAGCACCTGGGCCGTAACGCCGGCGAGCGCCACACGGGCGACACCGATCGTCATAAAGATGGCCGCAATGATGCAAAACGTTTTAAGAACGCTCATGAAAACCGGGCTTACCGCCTGGTTTGCCTGACGGCCCGCGCCCGTGTAGACATCAAAGCGCGGCGTGCGCTGCTCGCGGGGAGCAACGGAGGCCTGCGGTGCCTCACGATAGGCGGGCATGGCGTTCATATCATAGGCGAGTGCTGCGTTTGAAGTGTTGTAGCCCATGATATGCCGCCTCCCATCCCGAGTACGTTGGTAGTGTGTTTAAGCTTCGTTTATGGTGCGAGCGGGAGGTCCAATATCGCGCGGTCGCGCCTACAGACGCTGCGCCACGCGGATTTTGGCTGATCTCGCCCGAGGGTTGCGCTCAACCTCATCAGGCTGGGCAACCAGGGGTTTGCGGGTGATGACCTTGAGTATCGGCACGTTGCCGCACACGCACACCGGAATCTCCGGCGGACACGTGCACCCCTGGCTCATCTCCTTAAAGTGGTTCTTTACGATACGGTCCTCGAGCGAGTGATACGAAATGACGCAGATACGTCCGCCCGGGTTGAGCCACCTGGTGGCGGCATCAAGCCCTCGTTCGAGCACATCGAGCTCGTGATTGACCTCGATGCGAATGGCCTGGAAACTTTTCTTGGCCGGGTGTCCACCATGCCGACGAGCGGCAGCCGGGATACCCGCCTTGATGATCTCGACAAATTGGCCGGTGGTTTCGATCGGTTCTTGCTCGCGGCGGCGCACGATCTCGCGCGCGATCTGCGAGGCGAACTTCTCTTCGCCGTAGACGCGTAGAATCCGGGCGAGGTCGTGTTCGTTATAGGTGTTGATGACCTCAGCTGCGTTTAAGGTGTTATTGCCCGGATCCATCCGCATGTCCAATGGGGCGTCCTCGTTATACGAAAAGCCCCTGCCAGGGATATCGAGTTGCGGTGACGAAACGCCCAAATCGAACAGGAAGCCATCGACCCCGGGCACCTCGGCCGAGCAAAGCAGCTCGTCCAAGTCGCCGAAGTTGCCCTTCAGCAGCTGGTGCGGTACGCCGGGAACCTCGCGGTCCAGACGGGCGCCAGCGGCCTCGAGGGCCATGTCGTCCTGATCGACGCCGAGCAAAAGGCCCGTCTCCCCCACCTGTGCGGCCATCTTTACCGAATGGCCGGCACCGCCAAGGGTGCAATCGCAGACAACGGAGCCGCTCTTTAGCTGCAGCGACTCAAGCACTTCGCCGAGCATGACAGGTTCATGCCGATATTCTTGTGTCAAGATCCCACGCTCCATCCGTTACTCGTGCCTTGCCCTTACGAGAAGAAGAGGTCCAGCAGGGCCTCGTCATCATCGTCCTCATCGGCCGTAGCGCGGTCCCAAACCTCAAGGTGGTCGTAGTTGCCCACAACCGTGACCTCGCGGTCGAGGTTCGCCTGCTTGCGGAGAGACTCGGAAAGACCGATACGACCGGCGCTGTCCACATCCATCGACGTGGTGCGCTTGTTGATCGCCCTCATGAGCTTCTGGTCGTTGATGTCACGCGGGTTAAAACCCTCGTGGCCCTCACGACCCGCGAAGAGTCCTTCGACCCACTTATCGAAGGCCTCGGCAGAGAACACGTACAGAGCATCGACATCCAGGGCTTTGAACACGCGAACGTGCTCTCCAAGCTCCTCGCGAAGGGGTGCAGGCAGGGACAGACGACCTTTTGCATCGAGATTGCGCTCGTATGCACCAGTCATTCCCATGTGCGCCCTCCCCTCGGTTACTCAGATGGCACGTACGCGGGGAACCACCCCGCCTGTCGACGTCATCAATAATATGGGGAACCGCCCCATTTTTCAACACCTTTCCCCACCCCTTCCCCCACCCCTCCCCACCATTCCACCCCCAATATGTTGTAAAACACCCCCGAGCATATGTTCGAAAACACAATATGTTGTGTTTGCAGCAAAGGCGGGATGCCACCTGTAGAACCACACCCGCGAACCTCAACCTTCAAGTTGACCTTGAGGCGATTTTTACGTCCCTTTACACGCCGTTCACATCGCCCCCAAACTCCCCCACCCACGGTACACACGGCCCACCGCCGCATCGGTGTCTAGCGAAAAATGGGACGGGCCCCAGATTGCCCATGCGCGCAAAAGTGCGTCTCGGCAATCTGGGGCCCGTCCCCTTTAGTATTTATAAATATGCAGGTCAGCGAGGTGCTAGCGATGTGCTAGCGGATGCGCCGCCAGATAGACCTCGGTCAGTTGCGTTCGGTCGACATGCGTGTAGACCTGCGTGGTCGAAATATCGGCATGGCCCAAAATCTCCTGCAGCACACGCAGGTCGGCACCGCCCGCGAGCATGTGGGTGGCAAAGGAGTGGCGCAAGGTATGGGGATGGAGTCCCACCAGCCCCACCTGGCGCCCGTAGCGCTCACAGATGGCATGGATGCCCTGGCGCGACAGGCGACGTCCGTTCTTATTTAAAAAGACCGCCGAGGTCTCGGTTCCGCGGGCATGGGCCGCCAAGCGAGAACGTCCCTCAGTTACATAGAGCGTCAGAGCTCGCGCCGCGCTTCCCACCAGTGGGGACAGGCGTTCCTTTGAGCCCTTACCGCGAACGAGTACAAAGCCATCGTCAATATGGATATCGCCCACATCGAGCCCAACCAGCTCACTCACACGCAAACCGCATCCGTAGAGCACTTCCAAGATGGCATGGTCGCGCAGTCCCATCTCGCCCTCGGGAAAGTCTTGATCGAGCAGCGCCGAGACATCCTCCACCGATAGATACTCCGGCAAACGCTCAGCCTTTTTAGGCAGGCGCAACGCCGCCGTCGGGTTTTGGGCCACGGCCCCATCGCGCACCAAAAAGGCATGCAGGCCCTTCACGGCAGCAAGCGCGCGCTCCACCGAGGCGTCGGAATAGCCTCCGCCGCGGCGATCGGCGACAAAGCCCTCCACGACCTGACGGGTCACCTCTTCAAAAGACACAATACCCGCCCGCTCCAGATAGGCGCAGTACGTCGTCAGGTCACGACGATAGGCCACAATCGTGTTGCGCGCCAAGCCCCGCTCGACCGCGAGGTAATCGAGATACTCCCCCGCCGCCACGGCGAGCGACGAGGGAGTAGCTTCGGTATGTTCCTTATTCGCCGGCACCCTTAGTCCGTAGCGAGGTTCATGGGCGTCACCTGCAGACGGTCGACACCCTCGTGCTGGCCGATCGAAGCGCGCACGAACTCTCGGAACAGCGGCTGCGGATTAGTCGGACGGCTCTTGAACTCGGGGTGAGCCTGGGTTGCCACATACCACGGATGCACGTCGCGCGGCAGCTCGACCATCTCGACCAGGCGCTCGTCGGGCGAGAGGCCAGAGATAACCAAGCCGGCATCCTCGAGCTGGTCGCGGAAGGCGTTGTTGAACTCAAAGCGGTGACGGTGACGCTCGTAGACGAGTTCCTCGCCATATGCCTCGCGAGCAAGGGTATCGGCGGCGAGCTTGCACGGATAGGCGCCCAGGCGCATGGTGCCGCCCTTCTCGGTCACGTCCTCCTGCGAGCTCATCAGATCGATGACGCTAAACGGGCCGTCCGGATCGAACTCAGAGGAGCTGGCGCCGGCAAGGCCGACGACGTTGCGGGCGAACTCGCACACGGCGACCTGCATACCCAGGCAAATGCCCAGATACGGAATCTTGTGCTCACGGGCAAACTCGGCCGCGAGGATCTTGCCCTCCAGGGCGCGCTTGCCAAAGCCGCCGGGGACCAGGATGCCCGAGGCGTCGCCCAGAACCTCGGAGACATTCTGCTCGTCGAGGCTCTCGCCGTCGACCAGCTGGACGTCCACATGGCGATCGTAGAAGACGCCCGCATGGTGCAGGGCCTCGATAACCGACAGGTACGCATCGGGCAGCTGCGTGTACTTACCCACGACGGCAATCTTAACCTTATCGGCGTGATGGTTGGCATGGTTCTGCTTACGCAGGAACTCATTCCACTCGCTCATGTCGCGCTCACGCGGGTCCAGGCCCAGGCGCTCGCAAATACGCAGGTCAAAGTCCTGCTCGGCAAGCAGCTGCGGCACGTCGTAGATGCTCGCGCAGTCCTCATTGGTAAAGACGCAATCGGTGTCGACGTCGCAGAAGCTTGCGATCTTTCCGCGGATAGCGTCATCGATATGGTGGTCGGAGCGCAGCACGATGATATCGGGCTGGATGCCAAAGCTGCGGAGCTCCTTGACGGAATGCTGCGTGGGCTTGGTCTTGACCTCGTGGGCGGCGGCAATATAGGGAACGAGCGACACGTGGATGTAGCAGACGTTCTCGGAGCCGGCCTCCTTGCGGTACTGACGGATGGCCTCGACAAACGGTTGGGACTCGATGTCGCCGATCGTGCCGCCCAGCTCGGTGATGACTACATCGGAGCCGGTCTGCTCCTCGATGCGGCGAAACTTGTCCTTAATGGCATTGGTGACGTGAGGAATCACCTGCACGGTACCGCCCAAAAAGTCGCCGCGACGCTCGCGGGCGATTAGGCTTTTGTAGATGGCACCGGTCGTAAAGTTGGAATCGCGGGTCAGGTTCTCATCAATAAAGCGCTCGTAATGACCCAGGTCCAGGTCGGACTCGTAACCATCCTCGGTTACAAAGACCTCACCATGCTGGAACGGGCTCATGGTACCGGGGTCGACGTTCAGATACGGGTCGGCCTTCTGCATCGTTACTTTGTAGCCACGCGACTTGAGCAGACGGCCCAGCGAGGCCGCGGTGATACCCTTGCCCAGGGACGAAACCACGCCACCGGTTACGAACACATGCTTGGTCATATTGAGTTACCTGCGCTTCCCGTAGAAGTTGTTTATCCACATCTTACGGGTCTTCATTGTAATACTCGCGCCGCGGACCGTCCGCAATTTTTCTCGCGTGCGATTGCATTTCTCAATCTTGAAACAAAACGCCGCCCGGTTTCCCAGGCGGCGTCACTATGGCAAGGGTTACATGCTGCTATCGATCAGCAACCTCGTCCTCAAGCATTTCTTGAACGAGCATGCCGGTACGGACGCCCTCAAGATACCACTCACCACGTTCGGTGAGGCAAATGCCATTTGCAAGCTGACCGCCGTCGTCGCTATAACGCGAGACGACATCAATCATACCTTCGGAATCCAAGCGATCGATTGCGGCGCGGGCACGATACGGCGAAACCCCCACGCGCTCGGCAAGCGTTTTGCGCGAGAAACCATACGGCCCGCCATTGTCTTCGGTTTGCTGGTCGATCTCCATCAACACCAGCACCTCGACACGCTTCATATCGTTGACACTCGCACGACCCTTGCCCGCCATAGCAGCCTCCTCAAACCGAGCACGAGCATCTAACGCGCCGTGCGCGACCGACACACCTCACGATGGCAGGTAATATCCATCATGCGGCATCCCGCTAAGGATGAAACAGTTACGGTTATTGTATACCGCTCAAATTGTTTCTAGGCAGGTAAACAGCTATTTTTCGCCGAAATAGACGCTTTATTGATCAAAAAGCCGTACCGGGCGCTAACCCGATACGGCCAAAATGCAATGCAATTACCGCGGTGCTTCAAACTTAGCGATGGAAGAAACCGCGGCGCTCAAACTTGGGCTCGCAGCACACGTTGATGCCCAACTTGCGCAGTACCGTCTCGTCCGTCGGCGAGATAATCACGCTAAAGAAGGCATCGCAACCGCGCAGCTGCTCCAGGCCCGAAAGGACGCGAGCGGCCGTCTCACTCGTGGCCGAGGTGATCGACAGCGCCATAAGCGTCTCGTCGGTGTGGAGGCGCGGGTTTTTGCTGCCCAGGAAATGCGTCTTGAGCTTGCTGATGGGCTCGATCGCCTCATCGCTAATGACCTCGAGCTCAAGGTCGACGCCCGAGACATGCTTGAGGGCGTTCATAATGAGCGAACTTGCGGCGCCCAGGCGCGTGGAGGTCTTACCGGTCACCACGGAGCCATCGGGCATGACCATGGCACCCACGGGACCACCCGTCAGCTGCTCCCTGGTGAGGGCCGCCGAGCGCGCCGGTGAGTAGTTCTTATCGATGCCGGCTTTCTTCATAATAATCTTGAGACGGTCGACTTGCTCATCGCCCACGCCGGTACGGCGCACATTTTCGACCGCGGTAAAGTAGCGGCGGACGATCTCCATCTTGGAAGCGTCGCGGCAGGCATCGTCATCGGTGATGGCAAAACCGACCATATTGACGCCCATGTCCGTAGGGCTCTGGTAGGGGCTCTTGCCCAGGATCTTTTCCATCAGGGCACGGACTACCGGGAAGGCCTCGACGTCGCGGTTGTAGTTGACCGTGGTCTTGTTGTAGGCCTCCAGGTGGAAGGAGTCGATGATGTTGGCGTCATCGAGGTCTGCCGTGGCGGCCTCGTAGGCAATATTGACCGGATGCGTAAGGGGCAGATTCCAAACCGGGAAGGTCTCGAATTTGGCATAGCCGGCGGCCGTGCCATGCTTGTGCTCGTGATAGAGCTGAGACAGGCAAGTGGCGAGCTTGCCCGAGCCAGGGCCGGGCGCCGTCACGACAACGAGCGGACGCGTGGTCTCGACGAACTCGTTCTTGCCGTAGCCTTCGTCAGAAACGATCAGATCGACGTCGTGCGGATAGCCCTCAATGGGATAGTGCAGCTTGGCGGGAATACCGAGCGCGTTCAGGCGGTTGCGGAACACATCGGCAGCGGGCTGTCCAGCGTACTGGGTGATGACCACGGCCGCGACAGCAAAGCCGTTGCCGCGGAACAGGTCAACCAGGCGCAGCACATCCTCGTCATAGGTAATGCCAAGGTCACCACGAGCCTTGTTTTTCTCGATGTGGTTCGCGTTGATCGCGATGATAACCTCGACATCGTCGGCGATGCTTTTGAGCATGCGGAACTTGCTGTCCGGCTCAAAACCCGGTAGCACGCGGCTGGCATGATAGTCATCGAACAGCTTGCCGCCAAACTCCAAATACAGCTTGCCGCCAAACTGCGAGATGCGCTCCTTAATGTGAGCAGCCTGCAGCTCGATATACTTCGCGTTGTCGAAACCCTGGCGCATATATGGCTCCCGTCCCGTTTCCATTTATGTTCTAGGCGATTATAACGGAGCCCGCCCTCCCCGATAACCAGACCATCAACAGGCACCAACCAAACACGCCCACCGCAACCGCCGGGGACCCGGGGTAGCTAATTTAGGGCAGGGAACAAGTCACTCCGCACAAACAATGGAAACGTCACAGGCAGAGCCGAAGCCAGCGAACAGGCGCCAGAGCGAGCAAGCTACCCCCTGCACCAACAATGGAAAGCGCCGCAGGCAGAGGACGGACAGCGAGCGACGTCCAGAACGTACAAGTTGGCATGAAAAAGGCAAGGCATAGACCTTTTGGTCATGCCTTGCCTTTTGAATGATAAATTGTCGTTCTGGGCGGCGCGCAGCGTCAACTGGTTGCGCGGTTTGGTAAAACCGCGCAACACAAAAGCGCCCCCTCCCGCGCACGGAACGGGAGGGGGCCAAAGGTAGGAGTCTACCGGTGGGGTTACCCCACCGGACAGACGATGACCAGGTGATCCGTTATAGGATCGTCATGGTTTCCGTGGGGTACCCAGGGGGTACTTAGATCATCACGCAAGCGATGGTCAGGATGATGGCGCAGACGACGGAGAGAGCGACGATGAGCTTAAGAGCAAACTTGAGCCAGGTCGTCCACTCGATCTTAGCCAGAGCGAGACCGCCCATGATGGCACCAGAGGTCGGGGTGAACAGATTCACGACGCCGATGGCGGCGGAGAAGATCATGACCATGACCTCGGGCGAGAAGCCGAGCTTAACAGCCAGCGGTCCCATGATGGGCATGGAGACAGTAGCCATACCGGAGGTCGAGGGGATCAGGAAGGACAGGCCAAAGTAGACCAGGAAGCTCATGGGAGCGAAGATCACGCCGGACAGGCCAGCCAGAGCATTGGCGGCAGCGTCGAGGACGTAGACGTCGAGGCCGGTGCTAGCCATGAGGACGGAGATACCACGGGCAAGAGCGATGACGAGGACAACGGACATCATGTCGGCAGCGCCGGTGATGAAGGTGTTGACGATCTGCTTCTCGGACAGGCCACCGATGATACCGATCAGGACAGCCATGAGGAAGAACCAGGTGGAAGCCTCGTCGAAGTACCACTGACCAATGGGCAGGCCGGTGATCAGGGCAGACCAGCCCTGAACGATGGCGTTACCGTCGGCGTCATAGACAGCGCCAGCATCGAAGAAGTTGGCGACGCCCTCGTTAAGGTCGGCCAGCGGGATGAAGCCGACGATCATGACGACGAAGGTGAAGGCAAAGGCGATCAGAACACCCTTCTGACGACCGGTGAGCTTGACCTCCTTGTGAACCTCGGAAGCAGCCTTGCCGTGAGCCTCTTCGGCGTCCTTGAGCTCCTGCATCGAAAGGATGGTGGAACCCTTGTCAGCCTTGACCTTCTTGGCATAGCTCATGACGAAGAAGATGGACATGGCGGTGGTAACAATCCACAGGACGGCACCGAGGCCGATGATGATGGACTGGTTGACCTCAATGCCAACGCCGGTCAGAGCGTCGACGGCAGCGCCGACGGCGAACGGGTTAACCGTGGAGCCCAGGCAGCCGCAGCCAGCGCCGAGCAGGACGGTGGCAGCACCGACCATAGGGTCGAAGCCAGCGGCCATCATGGTAGCGGCAAGCAGGGCGTAGAAGGGAACGGTCTCCTCGCACATACCATAGGTGGTACCACCGAGGGAGAAGATGAGCATCAGCACGGGAATGAGCATGATCTCATTGCCCTTAAGCTTCTGCACCAGAACGGCAATGCCGTTGTCCAGGGCGCCGGTCTCGGTCATCATGCCGAGGAAGCCGCCGAGGATCATAACGAAGAGGCAGACGGGCAGAGCGTCAGCGAAGCCCTTGACCGGGGCGGTGCAGAAATCGCTCAAGCGGGCAGCGGTAACCGCGCCACCGGACGTACCGGAGACGATAACGGTAACAACCGCGACGATTGCCAGCAGAGCAAGAAGAATGGTGAACGATGAAGGCATACCGCGCTTTTTCTTAGCGGTCTCAGTCATAGTTCTCATCCCCCCTTCATAAATCATTTACTGATCTCGCCCGAAGCGGCTCTTCCGTGCCGTGCATGTCGTTCGGTGCGAGATTTTTACCAGACAAAAGTGCTCGGGGTGCGCAGCAATGCACCCCGAGCGAGATGCTAGATGCTCTTACTTGAGCGTGGCGTACATGACAGCCTTGATGGTGTGCATGCGGTTCTCGGCCTCGTCGAAGACCTTGGAAGCAGGGCTCTCGAAGACCTCGTCGGTGACCTCCTGCTCGGTGATGCCGAACTGCTCGCACTTCTCGGCGCCAATCGTGGTGTTGGTGTCGTGGAAGCTGGGCAGGCAGTGCAGGAAGATGGCACCCGGGTTGGCCATAGCCATGACCTCAGAAGTAACACGATACGGGGTGAGCTGAGCGATGCGCTCGGCCCAGACCTCGTCGGGCTCGCCCATGGAGACCCAAACGTCGGTGTAGAGAACGTCGGCACCGGTGACGCCGTCCTTGACGTCGGTGGTCAGCTTGATGGTGCAGCCGTTGGCCTCGGCGATGGGCTTGCAGGCCTCGATGACGTCGTCAGCGGGCATGCACTCCTCGGGGCCGCAGGCCACGAAGTTCATGCCGAGCTTGGAGCAGACGACCATGAGGGAGCGAGCGACGTTGTTCTTGCAGTCGCCCATGAAGACGAGGGTCTTGCCCTTGATGTCGTAGTTGAAGTTCTCCTGGACGGTCAGGATGTCGGCGAGCATCTGGGTGGGGTGCCACTCGGTGGTCAGACCGTTCCACACGGGCACGCCGGACTTAGCGGCAAGCTCCTCGACGTCGTCCTGGGCAAAGCCACGGAACTCAATGCCGTCATACATGCGGCCGAGAACGCGGGCGGTGTCCTCGATGGACTCCTTCTTGCCCATCTGCGACGAACCCGGATCGAGGTAGGTGACGCCCATGCCCAGATCCATGCCGCCGACCTCGAAGGCGCAGCGGGTACGAGTGGAGGTCTTCTGGAAGAGCAGAACGATGTTCTTGCCCTCGAGATAACGGTGCGGAACGCCAGCGCGCTTCATGTCCTTGAAGTTCTTGGAGAGCTTGAGCAGGTACTCGATCTCCTCGGTGGAGAAGTCCAGGAGACGCAGGAAATGACGACCGCTCAGGCTTACAGGCATGGTAATTCCTTTCGATAGCAAGTTAACAAGAACTTATGTGTGCAGGCCGCGCCAAGTTTCAGCCTGCTGTTTCTACCGGAACGCATTTTCATGCGTTCCGGGAAAAACCTAACAAGGGTTCCTGATTTCTCAGGATTCGTATCCAAGATGGATACTCAGATTATGCGCTCTGCGCAGCGAGAAATCTAGTCCTCACGCCAGATCGGCATGCTCATGCAGCGGGGGCCGCCACGGCCACGGGAGAGCTCTGCCGAGGGAATCTCGATAGCATCGATGTTGTTCTTGCGCAGCAGCGCATTCGTGACATCGTTGCGCTCGTAAACAACCACGCGTCCAGGAGCGATGCACAGCGTGTTGGAGCCGTCGTTCCACTGCTCACGCTCTGCGGCGATACGATCGCCACCAGCGCAAGGAATAAGCGTGACGGGCATGCCCACGTACTTCTCGAGCACTTCCTCGAGCGTGCCGGAGGTCTCCTTGACCTTGATGCCTTCACCCTCGGGGGTGATCTCGAAGACGGTCAGCGGGCCCATGATGCCAGGATGGATGGTGAACTTGTCAACATCGATCTGGGTGAACACGGTGTCCAGGTGCATCATGGCGCGGTTGTTCGGGATGTTGAACGCCAGGATGGTGTCGACCGGCGAGGTCTCGTCCTTGAAGATGTTGTGGGCGATCTCGTCGATGGCATCCGGCTCGGTGCGCTGGGAGATGCCGATGGCCAGCACGTGCTCGTTGATGTTGAGGATGTCGCCGCCCTCGATGTGGAAGGTGTTGTAGCGGCTGTAGTACTGCGGGGTGCCCTTGAAATCCGGGTGGTAGTTGAAGATGTACTCGCCGTAGATGGTCTCACGGTTGCGGGTGACGGAGTACATGCGGTTGATGGAAACGCCGTT
>ERZ839489.1113-NODE-1113-length-19096-cov-2.736306_pt1 | contig 19096 bp, 17 predicted proteins | sample MGYA00519938_ERZ839489 | MGnify/ENA primary metagenome ERZ839489 (study PRJEB31850, sample SAMEA3708846) | human gut metagenome | biome: human gut; feature: human-associated habitat; material: faeces | place: China | collected 2014 ...
GGAGGACATATATCTTCTGAAGATGGAATACATCCTTTTCCTGTTGTTGAATGGAAACGTATCCGCATGGTTCATTCTCTTTATAAGCAATGGAGTACACATGTCCCTCTTCCTCCATTTGTTTGCGCACATTGGAAGGTGCATACATCCAGTCCATCATATATTCTATCTGTTCGTGACTGAGGATATTTTTATATGTTTCAGGAAAAACATTCCAAGCCAGTTTGTTTATCAGTGGAATGTCGGCTGTAGTTGCTTGTTTTATTACGAACATAGTTTTGAGTATTTAATATTTTGTTATGTAATGTCTGAGAGCGTATCACGGTGGCTTACCGTGAAAAAGTTTATGCAAAAATAAGGCTTTCCGCCTGTCGTTTTCCGTATATCTGGTTGTATTTCGTTAAAAATGGTAAATTAATAGTTCTATGTAATGCAAGGTATTGATATAATACATATATTTGTGCTATACAAAACAAGAGGATAGAAAACATGAATGTCGATAACGTAAAATCTCAAATGCGCAAAGGGATGCTTGAATACTGCATCCTGTTGTTGCTGCACCGCGAGCCTTCGTATGCTTCAGACATTATACAGAATCTGAAAGAAGCGAAGTTGATAGTAGTGGAGGGTACGCTTTATCCGTTGCTTACCCGTCTGAAGAACGACGATTTGCTATCGTATGAGTGGGTGGAATCTACTCAGGGACCTCCCAGAAAGTATTACAGTCTGACTCCGAAAGGGGAGGAATTTCTGGCAGGACTGCAACTGGCATGGGACGAATTGTCGGATACGGTAAATCATTTAAGAACAAAATTATTAATTTCAAAATCACATGAAAAAGACACTGACTGTTAATTTGGGAGGCACTGTATATCATATCGATGAAGATGCCTATAACCTGCTCGATAATTATCTGAATAATCTCCGCTATCATTTCCGCAAGGAAGAAGGAGCCGACGAGATTGTACGTGATATGGAAACCCGCATTGCAGAACTGTTCGATGAGTATATTCGTACCGGACAGCAGGTTATCACCATAGAGCAGGTAGAAGCTGTTATTGCCCGTATGGGGAAACCTGAGGAGTTGAATACAGACGATAATGATGAGAAGAAAGAAGAAAAAACTAACCATACATATGGCAATGGAACTGCCCGCCGTCTGTTCCGTAATCCTGACGACCGTATATTGGGTGGTGTGCTTTCCGGATTGTCTGCTTACTTCGGATGGGATGTAACGTGGATACGTATCGGAGTACTGGTAGCCGGATGTTTTGTCCAGGGATTGATTCTGGCTTATCTGATCGCATGGATTATTGTTCCGCTGGCAAAAACAGCAACGGAAAAGTTACAGATGCGTGGTGAACCTATCAATATGGAGAATATAGGACGTACCGTGACTGAGGGGTTCGATAAAGTGAACGATTATGTACATTCCGAGAAGCCTCGTTCCTTTCTGCATCAGTTGGGAAATCTGATTGTAAAGATTGCAGGTTTCATCATCAAGTTCTTCCTTGTACTGCTGGCTATCTGCCTTACACCGATTCTGCTCGTCGGTCTTGTCGTACTGTTTGCCTTGCTGCTGGCTGCTACCGGTATACTTGCCAGTGTACCTGCCGTGTTGTATTATTCTATGCCTGATGTAGACTGGAGTCTGATTGCTTCCTCTCCGGCTGCGGTGACCGGACTGTTGGTGTGCGGACTGTTCATCGTGGGCATTCCGGTGATAGGCCTGTTGCAGTTGCTTTTGCAGAGTTTCAATGTATGGAAACCGATGTCTACTGTAACCAAGGTTATCCTTACCTTGATATGGTTTATTTCGCTGGTTGCCGGATTTATCTTTTTGTTTAATACTTCCTTCATCGAGGGACCAATATTCTGGATGTAAAAAATATGATTGTTATGAAAACTGTTTTTGCAAGAGTTATCACTGCGTTGGTTATGATCGCGGGTTTTACTTCCTGCATTTGGGCTGGAAGTAAAGGTGAACATGTTACAGAGAAACGTCATGTGGCGGATTTTACCTCTATTGATATAAAGAGTGTGGGAAGTGTTTATTTTACACAATCATCCGATTTCTCGTGTACGATAGAAGGGGAAGAGAGCCAGGTAAAGAATATTACAACTAGTGTTGAAGGCAATGAGCTGAAAATTGGTTATATCAAGAAACTGAAAAACAACAAGAATGGGGCTTTTATCCGTATCTCTGCTCCCGATTTGCAGGAACTGGAATTTAAAGGAGTAGGTTCGTTTAATATCGACGGTAAGGTAACACTTCAGGACTTGGATGTAGATTTCAGCGGAGTCGGAGAATTAAATATAAAAGACCTGCAATGCCGTAAAGCAAATTTCGATCTGAAAGGTATAGGAGAGGTAAATATACATATCAATTGTGAAGAAGTAAAAGCTGATGTCAGTGGTATAGGTGCTGCTACATTTACAGGAACGGCACAAATGGCTTCTTTTCATAAAGGTGGTATAGGAGAGCTCAATACGCAGGGAATGGAAGTAAGCAAATAACTCATTCATAGTGTCTTAAATTTATCTTGTGACACGGCATGCCCAGGGTTGGAAAAAACATGGGCATGTTTATCTTAATTCATGCTGATGTTTTGCCAAATTCATCAGCATGTTTTTTTATTTTTTGTACGAAAGAATTGTGTTCTTTCAAAATGTTATTATTTATCATATTCGTATAATCTCTCAACAGAAATCGTTATCTTTGCTGAAAAGAAAAAAGGATTAACTGTTAAGATATGACTAAGAAAATACTTTTGCTGGGTTCCGGCGAATTAGGAAAAGAGTTTGTGATTGCTGCCCAACGTCTGGGTCAGTACGTTATCGCATGTGATTCGTATGCAGGTGCTCCCGCCATGCAGGTAGCAGATGCTTGTGAAGTATTTAGTATGCTGGATGGCGATGCGCTCGACCGTGTGGTAGAAAAATATCATCCCGATATTATTGTGCCTGAAATTGAGGCTATCCGCACCGAACGTCTTTATCATCTGGAAAAAGAAGGTATTCAGGTTGTACCGAGTGCACGTGCCGTAAACTTTACGATGAACCGTAAGGCAATCCGCGACCTTGCTGCTAAGGAACTGGGCTTGAAGACGGCGAAATATTATTATGCAAAGTCGTTTGACGAACTGAAGGAAGCTGCTGAAAAGATTGGTTATCCGTGCGTTATCAAACCGTTGATGTCATCATCTGGTAAGGGACAATCGGTAGCCAAAGGTCCTGAAGATTTGGAATACTCTTGGGCATACGGATGTGAAGGCAGCCGTGGTGATATTAAGGAGCTGATCGTGGAAGAGTTTGTTAAGTTCGACAGCGAAATCACGTTGCTGACAGTTACACAGAAAAATGGTCCGACACTGTTCTGTCCGCCTATCGGACACGTACAGAAAGGTGGTGACTATCGCGAAAGCTTCCAGCCTGCTCACATTGCTCCGGAACATCTTGCTGAGGCTCAGAAGATGGCGGCAAAAGTTACTGAAGCGTTGACTGGTTATGGCCTTTGGGGAGTTGAATTTTTCCTGAGTCACGACAATGGAGTTTATTTCTCTGAACTTTCTCCTCGTCCGCATGATACAGGTATGGTAACACTTGCCAATACACAGAACCTGAACGAGTTCGAACTTCATCTGTATGCTGTATTGGGATTGCCTATTCCGGGTATTACTCAGGAACATATCGGTGCCAGTGCCGTTATTCTTTCTCCTATTGCCAGCAAGGACACTCCGCGCTACCGGGGAGAAGAACTGGTTTGCTCGCAGCCTAACACATACCTCCGTATTTTCGGAAAACCGTATACGAAGCTGAATCGCCGTATGGGTGTAGTAGTATGCTACGATAAGAATGACGGTGACCTGGATGCTTTGCGCGATAAATGTAAAGCTTTGGCAAGCAAAGTAGAAGTTTATTGATAAAATAAATAGAGAATAGTTAGTTTTTCCTGCGGGAGCAGGTAAATAAATCATGGAGGCCGATGCGTCACGCACTGGTCTCCATTTTTCATTCTTAAAACAGAATGACAAGTAAAAACGAATAATGTTTTCTTATGCGTAGCTGTGCATACCTCCCATAATAAAGTTGACACCAAAGTATGTGACAAGTACACTTAAAAAAGCGATTACTGCAAACCAGTGGAAGAACATCGGGCGTCGGAAAGAGGAAAGTGATGCAGGATGTAGAGCGGCTGCATATACCAGCATGGTGATGAGTGCCCATACTTCTTTGGGATCCCATCCCCAGTATCTTCCCCATGATACGTTTGCCCAGATTGCTCCAATAAAGATACCTGCTGCCATGAGGAATACAGCGGGATATAAAATGATGTGGCTGATGATTTGTAAGCGAATGATTTGCTCATGGCAGTCTGTGCGTGTGTATCGTAAGATGATTGCCGTGATACCATTCAGCATGACGAATGCCAGTAGTGAATACGAGAGCATAATTGTTACTACGTGAATACTTAGCAGAGGGGAGGAGAGTACTGGCATGAGCTGGGTAACGGAGGGATTGGATTCACCGAACATCGAAACAAGCAAGGTCAGTCCGCATAGTATGTAGCCGAATGAAATAGCGGCTTCAAACTTTCGATAGAGTAAGAAAGTCAGCAGTATGGCACATACGGACATGAGTTGCATCGTTTCGTAACCATTTGACATAGGGAGGTGTCCGCCTATAAATCCTCTTAGCCCGATAAGTATCATAAGATAAATGAATACGATACCTAGCATTGCAAGCAGTATGCTGTTCTGTTTTTTACTGCTGTTGCGTTGTTTCGCCATTTTCCAGCAGTATAAAAAGAATGATAATATGCCGATTGTGAGGCTGAACATAGCAAGTGGGCGGGTAAAGTTCATACGATTGTATAACATCTCAGCGCCGAAACGTGTGTCTGAAGGCAAGAAACTTCTTGCTTCTTTCTGTTGATATTTTTTTGTTTTATCGAGTAGTATTCTGACTTCATTGTATGCTTGATGGGCTACTTTCTCGGCTATAAGATTCATACTGTAACGTATAAATGCCCATTGCTCGTGAGGCATGGATACTGGCAGGTCGTCAGTCAGTGAATACCATATTGGCTGTGCATTGTTTTTATCAAGGTAAGGATATATCTTCAATAAGTTTCCTGTGCATAGCATGCTTGCCAGACTGAACTTTTCATTTGCTTCTTCTATGGCCCGTGTGGTTTTTGCGTTCCTATCGGAAGGTGATATTTGTTCCAGTTTATATCCGGTAGAGCCTGCAAAGTCGGCAAGACGGACATATTTTCCCTTTGCTCCCAGCAGCTTTTGTACTTCTTTGTCTTTGATAAGGATCATTGGTTCTTGTTTCCATTTCTCGTAAAAGAAAAGCCATCCGGTCAGCACCTGTTCCGGTGTTAATCCCTTGTAATTGGATTTGCCGTAAAGTTTGGTTGTAAACTCTTTTGCCAATGTCTGAAGCGGGCAGATACGGTCGTTGTAATAGACGTATAGCTTACCAAACTCGTTGGCTGTTTCTTTAGGTAAGGAAGGGGGGACAGATGCTCCGAACATAGTAATCACACTTGTAGAGAGTAGTATACATACGGTAATTTTCTTTAAGGCAGGATGATTTAATAATTTCCGAAAATAGCTGTGTTTGTCAAAAAAGAACAGGATAAACGAGAGCAACAGGAAAGCATATCCCGTATAGGTAAGGGCTATTCCGTAAGGATCGTATGCAATGGATAGCGTACTACCTTTTTTATCGGCATCATATGTCGATTGATAAAAACGGTAATTGCGGTAAGTATAGATGTGATTCATGGAAACACTTCCTTCGTGCATCTGAGGACCGTCATAAACGTTTAGTATGCTGATGAAATCCATTGGTGCGAATGTTCCCTGATAGTACGTTAACTGGAACTGTTTTAATGAAACAGAAAATGGCAAATCGGCTTTTTGTCCGTCATTTTTATTGAAAGTAGTGACTGGAGTTTCTCCTTGTCGAAGGTGTATGTTTCCTTGTATTCCCCAGATGTGTGTAGTAAGTGCTCCCGATAAAATAAGAATGAAAGACAGGTGGAGCAAGTATACTATTTTATTCCTTATGATATGGCGCTTGATGATATAGAGTAATGAAAGTAATGTTGTGGCTATCCAAAGACCTATAAAGAAAGGAGAGCCGTAAAAGTATGTTGACGAAACGGTGGTTCCATATAGCTTTTCGATAATGGTGGCTGCAATCATCATGATGAGCAGAAATATCCATAATCCAAAAGTCGCTTTTTTTAATATATTAGTCATTCTGTTTATTGTTTTTACTTGTGGGAGGAAGAATATAAGGAGATTAAATATTACCACGGACTATACAAACTGATAATAGGTTATTTTATATATTGTATGGGAAAATCTGTATCTGTATGTGTAATCCGTGGTAGAATCTGTTTTTTATATTAGTGTCCGATAAACATATTAAATAGGTTGATTATCAGTATTATTTTTATGGGTAGGCCCCTTTTTAAGTTAATACTTATTGATGACTTAAAAGTTTTATCGGACAGCAATAGTTTTTTAGATTCGTTTCTTTTGGAGAGAGTTCAGACCTTTTTTGTTGTATGAAAGCCCTCGTTCTCCCTCAAATGTATGATCAGATTGAGTCAATGAATTTTACAATTGCATCGCGCTCGGCTTTCGACAGGTTACGGAACTTTTCGACAGTCATTCGTGCATCACTTTTAGCATTTCCATGCCACATAATGGCTTCGATGACGTTTCGTGCGCGGTTATCGTGCAGACGGTCGGCTGTGGTCGAACCGGTACACATCTGATGCAATCCTCGTCCCCATAGCGGAGTGGTACGGCACCAGCCGGTCCGGATGTCGTTTCCCATATGTAACTTATGTTGTACGAGGTCGGAGTAAGGCCAGATTGTCTGGTTGGGATATCTTGGCAACCGGCTGTCGCCTTTGGTAAAGAATCCGTTCGGATCGTAAAAGTTATCATCTCCTGTTGTCCATGATGGACGATGGCAATAAGCACATCCTATCTGTTCGAACAGTTCCTTGCCTTTTATCACGTCTGGATCATCCACATTACGTGCGGCAGGAACGGCTAATCCACGATGCCATACCATGAAATCGATAAAATCTTCATCATCCATTTCTACATCCAGCTCTTGAGAAGTGAGATATGCGGCAATGGCTCTGGCTACCTGCGTCTTGTCTGTATAATCATCTGCATGCCAGGTCGGGTGATTTTTATCAGGATCGACTTCTTCAATGTATGATTGATAACCAGCCTGTACTTCCGGATCATTGGCTGAGGCTTTTACCCATGAACTTCCTCCGTAAACCGTTTTATCCTCTCCGCTGGCACTGGCAAAATAAGTATCCAGATAATGATAGCGGCGGTTGCTGCGTGTTACGTTTGTGATATTCCACATAGCGTTCGCTCCGGCAGCGTCTTGCAGTGGTCCTCTGCTCAGGGCATAAGTAAATCTGAAAGGATGTTGTTCTCCTTTATCGCTAAAGTCAGGATTGACATCTGTGACTTTCGTATTGCTGTATTGCTTCACCCATTCTCCATTTTTGAAGAAAGCTTCGTTTAGACCGTTTTGCATGTATCCGTCTTGCTCTTCTTTGGCATATTGTGCTTTCAGATCATCATCGCTGATGGCATCCAGCAGTCCGGTTCCGTAAATACCGATGGTAGATTCCAAGAGCACTTTATAGTTGCCCAGACTGCTGATTACTCCTTCATTTTTTGCATATACAGCATCAGCAGCAAGTGTAACTTCCGGATATTCCAGGTCATAACTTTCTCCGTCAGGAAATTTATTTCCCCACTCGTCGGTATATTTCTTCCATTCAATGATGACCTTGCTTTCATCCAGCGGAGCTTTAAAAGGCTGAGTTGCGTGTCCCTGAGGCATTCCTGTAAGCCAACTTACATATCCGTCTGTATCAGGATTGTAAACGACAAGCAGACATCCGTTTCCTATTGATGTAGTTTGAAAAACACCGGCAGGATTACGTTTCCCGTGACCATATCCGGGGTGACAATGGATACACGAACTGCGTACATATGCCGGCCCTAATCCTTTACGTACTCCGGAATGATTGTTCATATACATTTTTTCGAAAAGTTGTTCACCATTTTTAAAGCGCTGGCTCATCTCTTCATTAGCTTCGATGGGTTCTGTTGGCTGTTCCAGGGCATTCGATGTTGTCAGGTATGCAGTACCTAGTTGGCCTCCGGTGTAATACCATTCGGGCTTTTCGTTATTTTCGGGATTGTCGGACGGTACATGCTGGTTCTCATTGTCACTACATGCTGTTATGGCACTGGCAACGAACAATGAATTTATCAGATATAAGAACTTTGTTTTCATAAGTAAAATTTTTGTTCCTAAGCTGCTACAGCCATCTTGAATCGGAATTTAGGGTGTCTTTACCTCAATTCAAGATGACTGTTTAAAGCTATTTTATTCTACGAGAAATTTGTATTGCTCTTATTTCAAAAGAGCTTTGTTGGCTTTGTTCAATGCTGTAGATAACTTGCTTAAAGATGCTATGGCTGCATCAGCTTCGGCTCCTGTTGCATTTTTTGCAAACGGTTCTGGTATAGCCTGTATTTTGGTAATGGATTCATCTATCAGCGCTTTTACTTCTGTATCTGTAGCCTGGTCGACTGTTGAAACATAAGCGCTGACAGATGTTGCATTGTTTTTGCCATCGTAGCTGATTCCTTCGTATGCATTTTTTACACTTTTGATATTATCGGCAAAGTCGACAACCGAGTTTAGTGCATAAGGTGATTCGATATAATTTTTGTCGTCGGCACTCTGACCTGAGTTAGGACGTCCGATTTTTTGCGTACATACTTCATCTACGATGTCGATACATCCTTGAATCAATTCTTGTGCGGCAACGGTATAACTGGTATATTTGCTTCCGCCTTGTCCGGCTGTTTTCATACTCGTACCGTAATTGAAAGTCGGCTCTTGTTCTGTTTCGGTAAGGATTTCCTGTTTTTGTGTACTGATATTATTCATGCCGGCCCATGAAGCTTCCAGACGGATACACTGGTTACGTAAGTCTTCGGCGACTCCTGCCATGTAAATCAGGTGGTTGTTCGTTATATTTACTACCTGTCCGCTGTAGCTATAAGTCTTCTCAAAGTTTCTTGGTTCTCTATGTGAGTCGTCAGTAAGCTGGAACAGGATGTATTCCAAAGCATGATAACCTAGCAGACCGTAACCTAGATTGGTTGTGATATAATCGAAATCACCTTCACCGATGGCATCCATCATTTTCTGATTATTCAGCAAATTATCTAGTGCAACCTGATCGAGAGGCCATGAATCGATATGAGGGTCGATATTGTAATCGGCAGCTGCACCAAACAGAAATGCTTCGCTCAACTCCCATGCCTTACGTGATTCTGTCCAGTGCTCGCATGCTTCTGCCACATATTCGGTTGCTTTACTCTTATTGCCACTGAGGTAAGCTTCTTTGGCTTTTGTGCATGCTTCACTCATTAGAATAGCTTCGTCTGCCATAGCCGTGTAAGTAGGGATAACGGTATTGTCTACGTATGGAACGATAGCTTCTTTCAATGCTTGTTCTTCGTCTGATAAACCGTTGGATGTGTTACTCCCGTTATTGTTATCACTACATGAAATCATACTTGTTGCCATAATGGTAACAACTGTCATACAAAGAGGAAATTTAAAAAACATGTTCATCTTTTTTGAATTTTAAGTTGTGGTTAATAAAATTTGCTTTCTTGTTGTTTTTATTTAGTGAAGAATCCTGCATATGCTACGCCAACTGATATGGCGGGTTCATTGTTGTAAGGTGTTCGCATCAGACCGATGGAATATTCACCTTTTACTACGATATCGTGGATGGGATAATAATTTACTCCGGCTGCTATGCGATTGCGTCCACAGAATTTATAAATGGGCGTACTGGTCTTATGCATAGAGTCGTAATAGTCGTAACGTCCGAAAACATATAGCTTCTGTCCTTTGTCATTCAATTTATTGATTTGTGAGAATACATTGTATCCAGCTTCTATACCGGTGGCAATAGCCGCTTCTGCAACATTCTGTTGTGGGGAAGGAGAGTTGTTGCTCATCTTTTTATTGACTTCCGTAATTTTATCGGCATCACTCAAATGACCGTAATCGAAGTTCCCGCGTACTATCCAGTTGTGATCATTGTAATTAAAATCGAAAGCCCCAATCATGACAGTTCCTTTTACGTCTTTATACTTATCGCTGTCTTTATAGTCATTCAGTGAGTTGTTGAAAGAATTGCCGGCATACCCACTGAGAGAGAGGCGCAGTCCCTTAATGGAATAATTATCGATGCGGAAAGCTCCTGCTACGGAGTTACCGATTTTAAATTCATATGGACTGCCTGCACCGCCTTGAATCCAGTTCAGTCGGTTGAAACGGTCAGAATCGAGGCCTGGAACCAATAAAACTTCGTAGCGCCAGTCACCTGCACGTCCCCACAAGCTGATACCTGTTTCATGCCAGGTACAAGGCAGGATGGTATTTTCTCCTTCAGGACGATAGACTCCAAAGAACTCCGTCGGCAGATGGTTTTGGTTTGTTCCACCTACCGGAACAATAATGTGCCCCAGTTTGATGTTGAATTCCGGACAGATAGATTTCTGGATCCAGAACTGTTCGAGAGCAACTTCTCCGCCACGTTCTATTTCACTTTCATATTCTCCGGCTTCCTCTTCCTCTATTTCAATGGCACTTTCCGTTCCACCGTGCTCAAACTCTATTTCACTTCCCATTGACCATCCATGACCAAAATTATAATTCAGGAAAAGCACTACATGTGGCAAGTCGAAACGTCCGTGCGACTGTCCCTTGTATACGCTGGGATCTTTTGCCGTATAGCGTATATATTTGTCCGAATAAAAGTTATGGCTATATACAGCCTCTCCATATCCTCCTATGGTCAACCCTTTACCGTTTTCTTCCGTTTTTAAGATAGAACGTTTCTGGGCTTTCATTTCTGTCACAGCCTCTTCGCTGCTTTTGCTTGTTTTCTCGGCTTCGTTTGCAGCAAATGCGTGTGTACTTATTGCTGCGATACAAAGTGAAAACAGGAACATTTTACTTTTCATTTGTTTTCTAATTTTGTTGGTTCTTAACAAACGCAAAGGTATTCCACATGCTTTAGGGCATCAATACCTATTAATTGGTAAAAAAAGTTGTTAAATACCTACTACTAGGTATGCTTGTTCTTATCTTTGCGGGAAGATAGTTTTAACAGTGTATAAAGATGAAAGAATACCGATTGGATAACCTGACCATAAAGGAACATTTACTGGAGTTGGCAGAAAGAGGAAATAAGTCTTTTGCTGAGAGTCTGAATCCGGGTGTGGAACATGTGTTGGGAATAAGAATTCCTGATTTGCGTAAACTTGCAGTACGGATTTCGCATACGGACTGGGAGGAGTATCTGCTTACTGCCGATACTTTCTATATGGAAGAACGTATGTTGCAGGGGATAGTATTAGGCTGTATCAAACCTGATGCGGATGTTGAATACTACTTGCAGCGCGTTACTCGCTTTGTATGGATAATAAACAGCTGGTCGGTTTGTGATACTTTTAAATTCGGAGGAGGGAAAAGATTCATCGCCGAAAACAAGGAGCGGTTGTGGTATTATTTAGTTGGCTGGATGCACGCACAGGGAGAGTATGAAATTCGATTTGGGGTTGTGATGAGTATGCAACTTTTTATTGATGACGAACATATCGGACAACTGCTGGAAGAATATGATGCTATCCGTCACGATGGGTATTACGTGAAAATGGCAGTGGCATGGGCGCTGTCAGTCTGCTTTGTAAAGTTCCCTGAAATTACCATGCGATACCTGAAGCAGAATAATGCACTGGATGATTTTACATACAATAAGACGTTGCAGAAAATAATCGAATCGTATCGGGTAGATACTGAAACCAAGAAGCTGATCAAGCAGATGAAAAGACCTGCTACCCGATAGACGGGAGCAGATAATAGTCGCACGAGTGTGTCTTACAGTACAAAAAACGAATCGATTTACTTATAATTTTATAGGTTAAAGTACAAAATCCCCTGCTTTTAAGCACTTAATTGGAATGGATTAAGGCTAAAGCAGGGGATTTTTGTCTGAAAGTGTCGGTTATTTTACTTAAGTAATTCTATTTTAGTCCAGCCTTATACGATGTGTGATATGATGTTTTTCATTCGTGGTGATACGGACCGTTGTTCAGGATAGTCATGGCACGATAGAGCTGTTCCACAAATATCAACCGAATCATCTGGTGTGAGAATGTCATTTTCGAAAGGGAAATTTTTTCTTGGGCGACTGCATATACGGCAGGAGAAAATCCATAAGGTCCGCCGATAATGAATACCAGCCGTTTACTGACTGTATGCATTTTTCGTTCTACCCAAGAAGCGAACTCTACTGAGCGGAACTCCTTACCATGTTCATCGAGCAACACAGGTACGTCGCCCGGCTGCAAGGCTTTCAGTATCAGTTCTCCTTCTTTTTCCTTCTGTTGCTCCATGCTCAGACTCTTGGTGTTTTTGAGTTCCGGGATGACTTCTATGTCGAAAGAGATATAATGTTTCGTACGCTCTGCATAATCGTTAATGGCGGTGATGTAATGTTTCTCGACTGTCCGTCCGACAACTAGTAACGTAAATTTCATTTTCTGTCTTGTTTTAATTTATTCTTTTTGCAAAGATAAGGATTATCCTTACCTTTGCCAGTAAGAAAACGTATTTAAAACAAGAAATAAAATGGACGAAAAAGTTGTTAAGGATTTAATCGACCGCTTGATTGATTTATCGTTTGCAGAAGATATCGGCGATGGCGACCATACCACATTATCGTGTATCCCTGCCGATGCTATGGGAAAATCAAAACTTCTGATAAAGGAAGAAGGTATTCTTGCCGGTATTGAAGTGGCAAAAGAAGTATTCCACCGTTTTGATCCTGAAATGAAAGTGGAAGTTTTCATTGAAGACGGTACACATGTAAAGCCGGGTGACGTAGCTATGGTGGTAGAAGGAAAGATCCAGTCATTGCTTCAGACCGAACGACTGATGCTGAACATTATGCAGCGTATGAGTGGTATTGCTACGATGACACACCGTTATGTAGAACGTCTGCAAGGAACCAAGACTCGTGTGCTCGACACTAGAAAGACAACACCGGGTATGCGTATTCTTGAAAAAATGGCTGTTAAAATCGGTGGTGGTGTAAATCATCGTATCGGTCTGTTTGACATGATTCTGTTGAAAGACAATCATGTGGATTTTGCCGGTGGTATTGATAAGGCTATCACGCGTGCCCGTGAATACTGCAAGGCTAAAGGTAAGGATCTGAAAATTGAAATTGAGGTACGTAACTTCGACGAATTGCAGCAGGTTCTCGATTTGGGTGGAGTTGACCGTATCATGCTTGACAACTTTACTCCGGCAGATACACGTAAGGCTGTAGAAATGGTAAACGGACGTGTAGAGCTTGAGTCATCGGGTGGTATTACTTTCGATACACTACGCGATTACGCAGAATGTGGTGTTGATTTCATTTCCGTAGGTGCTTTGACACATTCTGTAAAAGGTCTTGATATGAGCTTTAAAGCATGCTGATAAAGTGTGATTAATTTGTACAAGGTTTCAGAAATACCTTCCAAGTCTTTTTGAAGTTTTGTACTGAAAAATTTTTCTGCTGATGTTTTTTCAGAAATATGCTGACATTATTCTGAAAGAACAGGACGTTTCCTCCTTTTCCCGCTTTTGTCTTTTATATATGATATGAAAAGAATTAAAGCAGGAAAAGGGGGATTTTTTCTATTTTTTAAACCATTGATTCTGATTCCTTTTTCTGTATCTTTGATTGTTGTTCTAAATCGAAGATTATGAGTCACGACACCTATCAATTCCTTCTTTATGCTATGTCTGTGGCAGGCGCGGTAGTATTTGTGGCACTTTATTTTGTGAGGGCAGGGTATGGGATGTTCCGTACATCCTCGTGGGGAATCTCTTTGCCTAATAAGTTAGCTTGGATGCTGATGGAGGCTCCGGCTTTCGTTATTATGCTGTGGGGGTGGCTGTCTAGTGATATTGACGTTTTTGCTCCTCAGTTTGTCTTTGCCTGCCTGTTTTTGTTGCATTATTTTCAGCGTTCGTTTGTTTTCCCGCTGCTGATGAGAGGCAAAAGTCGTATGCCGGTTGCCATTGTAGCTATGGGGATTGTCTTTAATATACTGAACGGTATGCTGCTCATAACAAGTTTCTTTTCTTATCCGTCTGCTGAAGATTTGTATGCTGAAGGCTGCGGCTATTGGATGCACTCTTTCCCTTGGATAGGACTGGCACTGTTTATCGCCGGAATGAGTATCAATCTTCATTCGGATTATGTAATCCGTCATTTGCGGAAGCCAGGCGATACGAAACATTATCTGCCGCAGAAAGGGTTTTACCGTTATGTTACGTCTGCCAATTATTTGGGTGAACTGATTGAGTGGACAGGTTTTGCCTTGTTGACAGCTTCGCCTGCTGCATGGGTTTTTGTGTGGTGGACAGCTGCCAATTTAGTACCTCGTGCTGATGCCATCTATCGGCGTTATCGTGAAGAGTTTGGATGTGAAGCCCTTAAAGACAAAAAGAGAATTATTCCTTATATATATTGAGAGTTCGCCTTAGAATTCTTGTTCATACGTTGAAAGATGAGCAGATCTCTTGAGATTTTATGAGGGCTTTCTCATCTGTGATGTTTATTTTAATCAGATTGTTATGAATTCAAAACTATTTACTCCGGTGAAATTGGGACCATTGACGTTGCGCAATCGTACCATCCGTTCAGCAGCTTTCGAAAGTATGTGCCCTGGAAATAAACCGTCGGAACAGCTACTCGATTATCATCGTTCGGTAGCTGCCGGAGGAGTGGGTATGACGACTGTAGCCTATGCAGCTGTTACTCGTAGTGGCTTGTCGTTCGACCGCCAGCTATGGATGCGTCCGGAGATTGTATCTGGTCTCCGTCGGCTCACCGATGCGGTTCATGTAGAAGGAGCAGCTGCCAGCATTCAGCTGGGGCATTGCGGAAATATGTCGCATAAAAGCATTTGTGGTTGTCTGCCCGTAGGAGCCAGCAGTGGGTTCAATCTTTATTCGCCCACGTTTGTGCGCGGGCTTCGTGCCGATGAGTTGCCGGAAATGGCTCGTGCGTATGGCAGAGCTGTTTGTCTGGCACGCGAGTCCGGATTCGATGCTGTGGAAATACATGCCGGACATGGCTACCTGATCAGTCAGTTTCTTTCTCCTGCCACCAATCATCGTAAGGATATCTTCGGAGGTTCACTGGAAAATCGGATGCGCTTTATGGATATGGTAATGGATGAAGTGATGACAGCTGCTGGTAATGACATGGCTGTACTGGTGAAGATGAACATGCGCGACGGTTTCCGTGGCGGAATGGAGTTGGAGGAATCGCTACAGGTGGCACGCAGATTACAGCAGTCGGGAGCCCATGCTCTGGTCTTGAGTGGCGGTTTTGTAAGTAAAGCACCGATGTATGTAATGAGGGGAGAAATGCCTATCCGTAGCATGACACACTATATGAATTGCTGGTGGCTGAAATATGGTGTACGTCTGGTGGGCAAATGGATGATTCCTACTGTGCCTTTCCGCGAAGCTTATTTTCTGGATGATGCGTTGAAATTCAGAAAAGCGCTGGATATGCCGTTGGTATATGTAGGTGGTCTGGTTACCCGTCAGAAAATTGATGAGGTACTTAACGATGGTTTTGAAGCCGTACAAATGGGTCGTGCATTGCTTAATGAACCAGGATTTGTAAACCGTATGCGCATGGAAGAAAATGCCCGTTGCAGTTGTAAACATAGTAATTATTGCATAGCCCGTATGTATACACTTGATATGGCATGTCATCAACACCTGCAGGAAGAATTGCCGGATTGCCTGAAAAAAGAAATTGAACGCATAGAGAGTAGAGGTTGATATGAGAAAAGGACTAGCGATAATAACAGGAGCAGACGGTGGTATGGGAACGGAAATAACCCGTGCGGTAGCTTTGGCTGGATATTGTGTGGTAATGGCATGTTATAATGCTGAAAAAGCTGAGGTTAAGCGGAAGCTTTTGATAGAGGAAACAGGTAATGCTGATATTATGGTGATGTCGATAGATTTGTCCTCGCTGGCTTCTGTAAACGCTTTTGCCTGCCGGATGCTGGAGCGTGGAGACAGGCTGGATTTGCTGATGAATAATGCCGGGACGATGGAAACCGGACTCCATATAACGGAAGATGGGCTGGAGCGTACGGTAAGTGTTAATTATGTGGGACATTATTTACTGACTCGCAAATTATTGCCGCTGATGGGCAAGGGGAGCCGTATCCTCAATATGGTGTCTTGTACGTATGCGATAGGGAAACTGGATTTTCCTGATTTTTTCATAAAGGGGAAGAAGGGCAGCTTTTGGCGGATTCCTGTATATAGCAATACGAAACTGGCGCTTACACTCTTTACCTTCGAATTGGCTGAACGTCTGAAAGAGCGGGGAGTTGTAGTCAATGCTGCTGATCCGGGTATCGTTTCGACAGACATTATCACCATGCATATGTGGTTCGATCCGTTGACTGATATTTTCTTCCGCCCTTTTATCCGTACACCTCGGCAAGGAGCTGCTACAGCAATCTGCCTTTTACTCGATGAAGAGGCCGGTAAACGTACTGGTACGTTGAATGTCAGCTGTCGACCTAAGGTTTTATCGGAAAAGTACACTCATCATAGTCAGTCGCAGGAGCTTTGGAATCGAACGGAGGAGATTGTTGCAAAATGGTTATAACCGGATATTCAGAAGAAAGGGAGTGCTTCGATTTTTCATGCTGAGTATGGTTATTTTTATTTAGAGTAGAACTTATATTGTCTAGTAGAATTTTTCATTTGTTTATGTATGTCTGAAGGAGCGTGTTTTGTATTGTCGTACCAACCTGTTTTTTGCGTGATGGTTTTTTATAATCAAGTGATTAGGTGTATCTGTCAGACGCTAATAAATAAAAAAGGGATGTGGTGAAGTTAGAACTGTTTGCGTATATCATGCTTTGATTATAATTTACAGAAATAAAAAAAGCCGATTCAAATTTTGTTTGAAGTGAAGTGCCCCCAAAAGTTTTGTGTTTTACTTTTGAGGGCACTTCTGTTTCACTTTGATACGGCTTTAATGTTATAAGGTATTATGTTAATATGCATTCTTTTCGCCATGAATAGCATTTCTGACAGTTTTATATATGATATAGATATCAAGCCAGAAACTCCAGTGCTCAATATACCAGATATCTCCTATTACACGGCCTTCCATATCTTTCAGCTCTTTTGTTTCTCCGCGATATCCTGTAACCTGACTCCAACCGGTAATTCCTGGTTTTACGAAGTGGCGTACCATGTATTTGTTTATCAGTTTAGAGTACTCTTCGGTATGTTTTAGCATATGAGGGCGTGGTCCTACTACACTCATGTCTCCCAGCAGTACATTAATAAACTGAGGAAGTTCATCGATGTTTGTCTTACGCATAATATTTCCCCAGCGTGTTTTTCGGGGGTCATCTTTTGTAGCTTGTAGTGTATCTGCTTCGGCATTGGCTTTCATCGAACGGAATTTATAGCAATAGAATTCTTTATCATTTAATCCGTTACGTTTTTGACGGAAGAAGATTGGTCCCGGCATGGTTAATTTTGTAATGATTGTTACAATAATTAATATGATTGGGAATAAAGTGCATAAGAATAACAGTGAGAAAACAATATCAAATGTACGTTTCAGTAATTTATTTTCCGTACGGCTTAATGGATCTTGACGTAAACTAAGATAAGGTACATTCCCCATCATATTAAAATATACACGATTATGTAAGTAATTATGTAGATTTGGTACGCTATAAAAATGTACTAAATGGTTTTCACAATAATTGATAATTGGTACAATAATTTCGCTACGGTGTGATGGAAGACAACAGAATAGATAATGTATATATGAGTTTTTTTTCAAATAATTTTGGACTTCCTCTGGACGTCCTAGATAGCAGCATTGTGAGGGCATTTCTGGATTCGGCTTATCATCGAAATATCCATTAACTTTATAACCTGTAGATGGATCATCCGATAATTCATGATACATTTCAATATTATTAGAAGTGCTTCCAACTAATACGACATAACGTATATTCTTTCCTTGACTACGAAAACGTTTTAAGATATCTCTAAATGTAAGTCGGAAAAGGCTTAGCAGAAGAAATAATGTTGAAATATAGGCTGGAAAAAACAGAGAACATATATTCATGAATTTACCAACACTTAAAACTGTACCTGTCAATATTGAAAAATAAAAAACATTACGGAATACACGCATGATTATCTGATATGGATATATTTTGCGCAGGTGTAAGACTACTCCTCCTTGAATGCTACATATTAGATAGCATAATATAATTATGATTAAAACTTGAGGTAGTGCAGCTGTTAGTTCAGTATATTTCCCCCTATAAATGGGCCATAGGTAAAAGATATAAAATAATCCACTACAAATACATAATTCCCCTAAAAGAACACACGCTTTTATTATGCTATTGTAGCGTACCATATTATTTGTATAATTCTCCATAACTAAATTGTAATAGGTTAAACTTAATATTGTATTTTTTATCTATGTAATGTATTATGCATAAAAAATTTCAACAAATATATGTTTTGTCTATTTAATAAACAAATAAATCTAATTAAATTACAATATAAAAAAAGAAAAGTATTAAATATAGTTAATAAATGGGGCTTTTTGTTGATTTTGTTATGTTGTATAACATAAAACCTCTATCTTTGCATCGTGTTTTTCATGGTATTAGATTTAAGGTTAATGAAGATTGGGAGTCTGGGAAGATTCCCTTTTTTATTTTAGTACGCCCAGCATGGGCGTGCGCTATAGGGTGTAAGTCCCGAACGAGCCCTGATAGTGGGAATCGTTAGCCCAATGCAAGGGTGTCCTTCGCGAGGAGGAATCTGAAGGAAGCTGGCGGCAAACTCTCGG
>ERZ839489.1118-NODE-1118-length-18875-cov-4.660202_pt1 | contig 18875 bp, 16 predicted proteins | sample MGYA00519938_ERZ839489 | MGnify/ENA primary metagenome ERZ839489 (study PRJEB31850, sample SAMEA3708846) | human gut metagenome | biome: human gut; feature: human-associated habitat; material: faeces | place: China | collected 2014 ...
TGCATCTGTAAAGACCCAGTTGAAATTGTCATTTTCCTTCAATGCCTTAATGACATCATCACCAAGATTCAGATCCACGTTGATCAGTTCACTTGTATACCCTGCATCCTCGCTGGCCACGGCGATTTTCAGGCCATCCGTACTGCCATACGGATCCTAGCTGGCTGCAATATTGAACCATGCATAAAGAGTCGGAATAACAAGAATACCCATGATAACGATCATGGCAATAACGTTATTATGAATCTTGTTTAAGTCATTCTTAAAAACACGCAGAATATTCTTCATTATTCCTCCTCCTTTCCACGGAATTTTTTCACCATCTCATCAAAAGACATACCAGCCAGCTGTTGTTGCTCGGCGAGTCTTGTATGAATGAATTCTACAATAATAAGCCATGTTGCGATGGCGATGATAGATATGATCCAAAGAACCAAAAATACAATTTTCGATTCCAGACTGAACATCAGTATCAGGAAGATCAACGGAATAATAATGATCGCAAGGAAACCATAGCGAATCATTTTCCGATAATTCTGTTCAAAATTCTGAGCTTTCTCAGCGGTCTGTGTACGTAAGTCGTCTTGTGAAAGAGAGGCTTTTAAAAGCATAGACAACTGAGCGCTCCTGCTTAATTGATCATCTGGTTCTTCGCAGACCATAAATTCTGTTTCAGACAGCTTCAGGTCGAACAGGCGGTTCAGTCCTGCCAGAAGAGGTCTTATTCCCAGTCCGATTAAAAGTGCAATCGGAACGTAGCAGAGCAAGATTAAAAGGTTGTGGATATAAACACTTCCATACATGCCTGCAATTGCTTCACGCATCGCAGCAACTCCATAAGTGAATGGAAGAAGCGGGTGTATTTTCTGGAAAAATACCGGTGTCATTTCAATCGGATAGGTTCCGGAAGATCCTGGAATCTGAAGAATGACAAAGATTACACATAACGCTTTTCCAATATGCTTAAATGTCAGTGACAGAGCATAAATAATGTTGACATATACAAAGGAGCATACAAGCCCGGTCAGTACCAGCGCAAATGGGTGACGGCACTGAACGCCTGGAAGAAATACATCTCCGACACATACGATCAGTCCCTGGACAAGACCTAGCAGCATGTATAAAAGCCAGCGCCCAAAATACATATTTGTGGCACTGTAAGAACGCATGGATCTGTCACGGTCCACTTCCATTTTGAAGATAGCAATCAGGACGATTCCTCCAACCCAGATTGCCAGGTTCGAATAGAATGGTGTCATGGAAGAACCGTAGTTTTTAACAGAATAGTAAGTTTCTGTATCCACATTTACCGGAGATGATACGAATTCAGCAATCGTATCGGAATCAATGCCTTCCAAAGAGGTAAGCTTCTGGAATGTCTCAGAACTTGTAATCGCATTGATGTCGGTACGGACGTTGTCCAGTCGGTTGATTACGGCATTCAGAGAAGACTGTGTTCCATTCAGTACGTTGTTTAGTTCTGTGAGGCTTGTGCCAAGCTGTGTCAGAATACTGTTTAACTGCTCAGTGGTAGCAGGTACACCGTTCAGTATTCCGTTCAGTTCACCTGTCAGACTGGAAAAAATATCCATAGTCTGATTCAACTGTGGAAATACATTTTCATCGAGAGAAGTGCGAAGACTCTGAATACCACTTAAGTTTGCTTTGTTGATTGTTTCCAACTGTGAAAGTGTATTGGTTGTTGTGGAAAGTGCGTTGCTAATACCATCGTTTCCGGCAGTCAGGCTGCTGATCAACTGTTGATTGCTCTGGTTCTGCTCAGAAAGTTTTGCGAGAGCAGAGTTGATTGTATCGGACTGTGCCGGTAATTGTGAAGCAAGCTGTTGCAGTGTTGCAATAATTTCACCGTTTTTGGTATTGACTTCCTGGGCATTATTCAAAGCATTTCCCACTTTCTGATTAATATCAGAAGCCTGGCCAGACAGCTTGCCGAATCCTTCAGAAGCCTGGCCATAAGCCTGTTCAATAATACTCAGACCATTTGAAATAGACTGGGATAATGCGGAAGTGAAGTCTCCGGTAGCTGTTCGTGTCTCCTTTAATACGCTGTCTGCATCGGAAAGTGCATTTGCACCGGAAGTTGCTGCGTCGCCTAAAGCAGAAGTGGCACTTTTTGCGTTATCGATTAAAGTCTGTGTACCACCGACACTGGAATTGAAGGAATCCAGAATCTTTTGGTACTCGGCAATATTATCATTTACTTTGTCAAGCATTGACACAAGATCAGAATTGACAGTATCGATAGTACCGGCCAGGTCAGTAACAGACTGCTTTAATACATTTGAAACCGATTCAGATGCAATGGATGAAAAGGTATTGTTGATTTGAAGCTGGATTGTGCTGGCACCACTGTCTGTGATTTTTGGTGCAATTGCATTGATTTTTTCATTAAGATAATAATCCAGTTTCGGAGTCTCCATCTTGCCGGAGAGGATACTCAGAAGAGAACTGCTAAAATCTTCCGGAATTACGATTGCCGCGTAATATTTTCCGGATTTGACTCCTTCAACAGCATTTTCTTCATCCGTAAAAGTCCATCCGAGTTGATCATTTTCTTTTAAATTTTTAATAATTTCATTCCCGGCATTGATTGTAAGATCATTGCTTGTTGCATCTTTGTCGTTATTGGCAACGGCTACTTTAATGCCAGAGGTGTTGCTGTATGGGTCAATATTGGCTGCAATATTGAACCAGGCATACAGAGAGGGGATAATACATACGCCGATCATGACCAGCACGGCAGCAGGACTGCGAAGCAGACGTTTCATGTCCCGGCGGAAAATCCGAAATGCGTTCCTCATAAGTAAAATGCTCCTTTTGTGTAAATATTTTTCTAGTAATAGATACGATGTTGATTATCTTATCAAAAAGTATTATATTAAGGAAGAAAGTGATTTACAACCGTTAAAAGGTTAAAAAGTGCTGATTAATAGACAGAAAATATTAAAAATGTTGCATTATATCAATATGTTATAAAAATTTAACATTATAATGAAAGAAAGAGCAGGAAACATATGCAGAAGAAGACAGACCGTCGGGTCCGCAAGACAAAGACCCAGCTTAGAAATGGGCTCGCCATGCTTATGAAGGAGAAAAGTGTAGGTGAGATTACAGTAAAAGAATTGGTAGATCAGGTAGATATTAACAGATCTACTTTTTATTTGCATTATCCAGATATATCAGGGCTGTTGTATGAGATTGAGAATGATCTGGCAGAGGAGATGGAACGTGCAATCAGAGAGCATCCAATTGAAAAGCGAGAGGATAATGGATTTTATTTTCTTCAGGACATATTTCAAGTGTTAGACAACAATCGAGAGATTGTTTCTGCTTTGGTCGGACCTTACGGAGATATGCGATTTATTCAGAAAGTGGAAGTTATTCTGGCAAGAAACAGCAGGAAAGTGTTAGAGCAGATGTTTCCGGAAAAAAGTGATCAGATGGATTATTTTTATGCATATTGTCTGAATGGCTGTCTTGGATTTGTAAAGACCTGGCTTGCCGATAAAAAGTCCTGTACACCAGAGTTCGCAGCAGACTTTATCTATCGAATGGTGGTCAGTTCTATGCGTGCTTTTTGTGAAACTCGTGAGGAAGTGTAGGAGTATACAATGTACTCTTAGTGAAATGTAACAAAAGAGCTTTCCCTATTTTGGTACTTTCTTTCATTGACGGGAAAGTGTCAAAAGGATATAATTGAACTATCAAATGTAAGAGCTTACAAGGACGGTAAATGCCTTACGATTTTTTTTAAATTTAAAATGTAAGCGTTTACAATTCGTATGGCATTTCAGTTCGAAAAGTTCTTCGTTGCGTTAGGAAGATGGCTGAAACAGGGGGATCAGGAAAGCACAGGTTATCAGTCAGAGATCCTAGTTACAACAAAATATAGAAAGTGAGGACAAGCAATGAAAAAGAGGTTATTAGCAGTATTACTGACAGCAGCTATGGTACTCGGAATGACAGCTTGCGGATCTAAATCCAATAGCGGAAGCTCAGACAAAAAAGAAGAAGCTCAGTCAACCGATGATATCAAAGAGTGCACGATCAAGTTCCAGTATTGGGCAGATAACACAGATTATTCTTCCCTGATGCAGGACATCATCAAGAAGTTCAACGAGGAGAATGAGTACGGAATCACTGTTGAAGGTGAAGAAGTTCCTTGGGATGGTGGAGGATATTCCAACACACTGTTCAACGCAGCTATGGGTGGTGGAGCACCGGATGTAGCAACCTTTAAGCTTTCCGCAACACCGATGTTCACAAACAACAACCTGCTTGCAGACTTAACACCTTATGTTGATGCATGGGATAAGAAAGATGACATTTCTGACAACATCTACGACGTAATGAAAAAGGCAGGCGGATCTGACGATTCACTCTATCTGATGCCATGGAACATTCAGGTACTCTATGTATACTACAGACCATCAATCTTCAAAGAGGCTGGTATCACAGAGACACCTAAGACATACGATGAGTTCCTTGAGGACATCAAGAAATGTACAATGGATACTAACGGAGATGGAAAGACAGATGTATACGGATTTGGTATGCGTGGTGCTTCCGGTGGACAGGAGCCATGGGGAAGCTTCATCTATGGTGAAGGCGGAAGCTTTGATGATCTGACATCTGATGCATCTGTACAGGGTATGCAGGATTTCATTGATCTGTATAAGAACGGATATGTTCCGGAGTCGGCTACGAACGATGGATTCAACGAGACAGTTGCTAACTTCAAATCTGGAAAGACAGCAATGTTCATTCACCATATTGGATCTTCTAAAGGTATGGTAGAAGAACTTGGTGATGATGTTGATGCATTCATCATTCCAAAAGGAAAAGGACAGTGGACATCCATGGGAGATACAGAGACTGTAATGTTCGATTCTTGCGAGAACAAAGCAGCAGCATTTGAGTGGATGAAATATCTTGCAACAGAAGAAGGACAGGAAATGTGGTGTGAAGGAACAGGACAGGTTCCAGTAAGCCAGACTGTTCAGCAGGAAGATTACTTCCAGAATGACAAATTCATGAAAGTATCTATGGAAGGTGTCGATATCGCGGGTACAGTTCCGGTAAAAGATACAACAACTGAGTGGATTACAAACTGGCCAGCAACAATTTCTCAGGCTCTGACAGGCGAGATTACAGCTAAAGAGTGTATGGATAAGCTGGACAAAGCTCTTAACGAGTAGAAACTAGATTTTGTAACAACTAGATAATAATTGATTTATGAGACTGCCTTGTCAGGCAACTGGCAGGGCAGTATGATTGAAAGGGAAAGAACACGATGGTAAAAAAGAAAAGTATCTATCCATATTTATTGGTAGCACCTGCTCTGATTATCATTTTGTGCGTAGTATTCATTCCGGTTATTAATGCGATTGGAATGAGTTTCCAGAGTTATGATTTGAGAAGACCGAATGACATTGCGTTTGTCGGACTTGCAAATTACATCGCGGCATTTAAAGATGAGCTGTTCTGGAAAGCACTTTGGAAGACGATTCTCTGGGTGGTATTTGGCGTTGGATTTCAGTTTGTATTTGGTTTTATACTGGCGTTACTTCTTAACAAGAAGTTCAGAGGCCGCGGTGTTGTCCGTGCAGTCAGCCTGATTCCATGGGTCACACCTGGTATTTTGATCGGTCTTATGTGGAGATGGATGTATGACGGTAACTATGGTGTACTCAATGACATTCTTCAGAAATTGCACATAATTAATAAGAGCATACCATTTTTAGCACAGACGAATACAGCATTTCCGGCAGTTGTAGTAACGATTATCTGGCAGGGAATTCCATTCTTTGCACTGATGATCCTTGCAGGACTGCAGGGGATTCCAGGAGAACTTTACGAAGCAGCCGATATGGATGGCGCGACAGGATTCCAGAAGTTATTTAAGATTACAATTCCAAGTATTAAGAATACAATCTTTATCACAGGACTTCTGAGAATTATCTGGGTTGCAAACTCAGTCGATGTTATCTTCAACATGACGGAAGGTGGACCGGCTTATGCAACACAGACACTGAGTGTATATGTATTTAATAAAGCTCAGGCATTGAACTTAGGATACTCATCAGCAATGGCGATCTTGCTTGCACTTGTACTTTGCCTGGTTGCAGTTCCGTATTTGATCTTTACATTTAGAGAGGAGGATAAGTAGTATGAAGAGGGAATCATTCTTTAAGAGATTTTTAACATTATATCTTCCACTGATCGTAATATTACTTTTCATCCTGTTCCCGTTTTATTGGACATTTATTACATCTATAAAACCGGACACAGAGTTATACGGAGCAGTTACATACTGGCCGAGACAAGTTCAATGGGAGAACTACACGAAACTGTTTACTACAACAGTAAATTTCCTGGCTGCCATGAAGAATAGCTTTATTGTTGCGGCAGTAACAACAGTTGTTTCTCTGACAGCATCAACATTAGCATCATATGCGTTTTCAAGATACAGATTTGCAGGACGTAGAGCAATGATGGCATTGTTTTTAAGCAATAATATGTTCCCTACGGTATTGCTTTTAATCCCATTATACTCTATAATGAGAAATCTGGGGTTACTTTATACTCCATGGGCTCTTGTACTCGCATATACAACGTTCACACTTCCATTTTCTGTATGGTTGCTGAATGGATTTTTTAATGACTTGCCACTATCACTTGAAGAAGCAGCATTGGTTGATGGATGTAATAGAAGGATGGCATTTTTCAAGATCATTTTACCTATATTAGGTCCTTGCCTTGTTGCCACCGGTGTATATATCTTCATGACATCATGGAACGAGTATACATTTGCGGTAATGTTTACGAACAATGCGACAAGAACAATACCTGTAGCACTGAAGAGTCTGATCGGTCAGCTTGGAGTTGACTGGGGTCTGTTAACAGCAGGTGGAATTATTACGATTATTCCAGTATGTATCATGTTCTTCTTTGCACAGAAGAGATTAGTTGAGGGATTAACAGCAGGAGCTGTTAAAGGTTAATATAAGGAGGAAGAAAAATGAATTACGAGAAAAAAGCAAAGGAATTGCGCCAAGAGATATTGAAGAGTTTATTTGCCTGCCAGTCAGGTCATCCGGGCGGATCATTATCATGTGTTGAGATTCTTATGGCTCTCTACTATGATGAGATGAAGAATCTTGATCCTAAGGATCCTAAAAAAGCAGACAGAGACCGTCTCGTATTAAGTAAGGGACATGCTTGTCCTACATTATATGCAATCCTGGCAGATCTGGGATATTTCCCGAAAGAGGATCTGGCACACCTTCGTCAGATTGACAGCCATCTTCAGGGACATCCGGACTGCAACAAGACTCCAGGTGTTGATATGAACACAGGATCTCTTGGACAGGGAATGTCTCTGGCAACAGGACTTGCTCTTGCAGCTAAGCATGCAAAAGCCGACTACAAAGTATATGCAGTAGTTGGTGATGGCGAGTGTCAGGAAGGTATTGTATGGGAGGCAGCTATGGCAGCAGCTCATTACAAACTTGATAACCTTTGCGTTTTACTTGACTATAACGGACTTCAGATCGATGGAACTAACGATCAGGTTATGGGACTTGGAAACATCGTTGAGAAGTTTAAAGCCTTCGGTTTCGAATGCTTTGAAGTAGATGGACATAACATCGAAGAAATTGACAAAGCAATTGAGGCTCCAGTATCTGGTAAGCCAAAATTCATTTGCTGCCACACAATCAAAGGTAAAGGTGTATCCTTCATGGAGAACCAGGTAGGATGGCACGGAAGACCGTTGAAACCAGAAGAGTTCGAGACAGCTATGAAAGAATTGGAGGCGTAAGAAGATGGGAAAATCATTAAGAGTTGCTTACGGAGAAGCATTAGTTAAATTAGGACAGAAGAACGATAAGATCGTTGCATTAGATGCAGACCTTGCACACGCAACAATGTCAGCTACATTTGCTGAGGCATTTCCAGATCGTTTCTTTAACGCAGGAATTGCAGAGTGTAATATGATGGGTATGGCAGCTGGATTTGCTCATACAGGATACATTCCATTTGCAAGCACATTTGCACTTTTCGGATCAGGAAGAGCTTATGAGATCATTCGTAACTCTATTGCATACACAAACACAAATGTTAAATTTGGATTATCTCATTCCGGACTTTCAGTAGGAGAGGACGGAGGAAGTCATCAGTCTATCGAGGACGTTGCTCTTATGAGAGAGATGCCGAACATGACAGTATTTGTACCATGTGACCCTACAGAGATGGAGAAAGCTGTATTTGCAGCAGCAGAGATTGACGGACCAGTTTACATCCGTGTTGCAAGACCTGTTTGTGAGGATATCACAACAGAGGATACACCATTTATCCCGGGAAAAGCTAACATCTTAAAAGATGGTAACGATGTTTGCATCATCACAATGGGACTTATGGTACCGATTGCATTAAAAGCAGCTGAGATGCTTGAGGCAGAAGGAATTTCTGCAGCAGTTGTTAATATGCACACAGTAAAACCTATCGATGCTGAGACAATCCTTGCTATGAACGAGAAGTGCAAAGGTATCGTAACAGCTGAGGAGCATTCTGTGATCGGTGGACTTGGATCTGCTGTAGCAGAAGTTCTTGCAGGACATGACGGAGCTAAATTCGAAAGAGTTGGTATCCAGGATAAATTCGGAAAATCCGGTAAACCAGATGAACTGTTTGCAGCTTATGGACTTACAGCTGAGAACATCGTTGAAAAATGCAAAGCAACATTAGCATAAGAATCTGATTAAATTCATTTTATTATATAAAAGGGAGATAAGAATCATGGAAATTTTAAATTATTCATTTGACGGGGAAGGAATGCAGAGAGTATTCGAGAACGAGAAATGGACAGTTGGTATCAAAAACTGGAAACCAGCTAACGACATCACAGGAATCAACAATCTGGAGCGTCACAACAAGACTGATGAGCTTTTCGTACTTGTTGCCGGATCTTGCACACTGATCTATGCAAATGAAGTAGAAGGCGGTCTTGATATCAAGGCAGTTAAGATGGAGCCAAACAAGGTTTACAATATCCCAGCTACACTGTGGCATAACACAGTAACATGCAAGGATACAAAGATGATCCTGATTGAGGACTCCAACACATCCATGGACAACAGCGATATTTTAGATCTGAAGGAAGATCAGATTGCTGCTATCAAAGCTTTAGTATAGTATCTTACGTAATGCATTAGCTGCATCGCGACAATAAAACAGGCTCTCTACGACATAATTATGCGAGATTATGTGTTGAGAGCCTTTTTTGTAAAAAAATCCAGACAATTTTGCAATAAATAAGAATATTTATGCATTTATCGGTATTTTATACAATAAGCTTGATACGGATATTTATAGAAAATTATAAAGGAGGTCGGAAGAAGTGTACAATTTAAAATTTGGCTGTCAGTCCTATCCATGGAAGATGGGAAAGCATTTTGGTCAGTTGCCGAGAATGCTTAAAGTGGCAGCAGAGGCAGGATTTCGGAGCATTGAGTGCGAAATTGACATGCTTGGAACATGGTTCCATGACCCGGAAGGTGTGAAAAAACAGCTTGAGAAATATAACATGGAATTTGCGGCACTTGTTCTTCATCAGGATTGGAATGGCATGGAGGAGACTGTGGAAGAAGCAGCGTTAAGCCGTGAAGCAATTGAATTCGTGAAACATTTTCCAAATGCCAAGATTATGCTGAGTCATCATGCAGGAAATGTACCTAGAGGCGAAGGTGAAGCATTGGCAGAAAGAAGAAAATGTCTGATCAACTGCATGGCATCTGTAGCGGCTAAGGCAGCAGAGGCAGGAATCGTATGTTGTTTCCATCCGAACAGTGCAAAGAATTCGTTGTTTCGTACAGAAGAAGACTATGAAGCCATGTTTGAGTTGATTCAGCCGACTGCTATTGGCTGGGCTCCGGACGTAGGACATATTGAGAATGGTGGTATGAGTGCAATTGAACAGATGAAAGCACACAGAGATCTGATACGCCACGTACATTTTAAAGACCGTATTGCTCAGAATGAATGGGCTGTTATGGGAGAAGGAAAGATTGACTATCCTGCAATTATCAAATATCTGGCAGAGACAGGATACCTTGGCTGGATTATGGTGGAAGATGAAAGCCCGCGTGCAGAGACAGACAGTGACGGGGTTGTTGCTGAGGACGGAAAATATATGTGCCGGCAGATTCACAGGTAAGCAATCAGACAGAAACAGACTTTGCTGGAAGAAGAGATATTTCAGTAAAGATACAAAAAAGTTTTTTCTCAGGAGGAAAAGAGACTATGAGTATGCATACAGTTGCGGTAATGGGTCTCGGAGTCCGTGGTAAGATTCATCTTCACGGGCTTCTGGAAAATCCAGATTATTATAAAGTAGTAGGCCTTTGCGATATTGATGAGCCTAAGATGAAAGCAGTTGCTGAGGAATACCATCTAGACGATGTACCACTTTTTACGGATGCAGAAGAGATGTTAAAGGAGACAAGACCGGAAATATTTGTATTTGTTACATATCCAGATCTCCGGCTTTCTGTCATTCAACTGGCAGTAAAATACGGTGTAAAAGGAATTTCCTTTGAAAAACCGATGGCTGAGAGTCTTCAGGAGGCAAAGAAAATTGTAAAGTTGTGCCATGATAACGGAATCAAAGCAGTTGTTTGTCATCAGCAGAAATATCTGTCCCAGATGCAGACACTAAAGAAACGTATTGAGGACGGCGAAATTGGCGAGATCACAAAAATACATGTAGAGTGTCAGGCCTGGTTCAGCCAGCTTGGAACACACTATGTAGACTATATTCTCTGGGCGAATGGCGGACATCGTGCAAAATGGGTATGTGGACATGTACACGGTCCGATTTGTCTGGATGATAACCATCCGGCACCAGATTACCTGCTTGGTACTATGGAACTGGAAAATGGAGTACATGCTTATGTAGAGTGTGGATATCTTGCAGAGGCTCACAACCCACCGGAGTATGGAAGCAGTGATAATCGTCTGACTGTTTATGGTAAAGAAGGTTATGTATATGCTGAGACAGACGGGTTCTGGGGAGCATGCACAAAGGCTACAAATGGTCGTCTGATAGAAGGAAAGGATCCAGGCTGGAGAAATCATCAGCAGATTCCGATTCAGACACCTTACTATACAGAGTTTGCAGAGTGGATGGAGGATGATTCAAAAGTTCACAGTTGCAACATTGATACAGCATATCACGGATATGAAATTCTGGAAGGAATGTGCCTGTCAGCACTGAACAATGTGCGTGTAGACCTGCCGATTCAGGATCTCGATTATGAGCCGGTATTTGACCGCATGAGAAAGGATCTTCCAGAGTGCGACAGCCGTAAGATGTACATTTATGATGGCAAGACACCACGTAAGGAGCGCGACTAGCCAAAAGGAATATTCAAAGGTCGGTTAAGAGTAGAAAAAGCAGAAAGTGCAGGTTCATAAAATGAATCAGAAAAAAGAATGTATGGATGTCCATGTAAATGGATTGAAATTTCATGTACAGACATTTGGAAGCGGTGTCCCTATTATTATGATTATGGGACTTGGAGCACCGGGAGATAAATGGAAGCATAACTATGAGCTATTAAGTAAATGGTTTTGGTGTATTGTTCCGGATAACAGAGGAGCAGGATTAAGCGACAAACCGGAAGCAGAGAGTTATACAACAGAGCAGATGGCAGACGATATCATCGGTATCATGGATATATTAGATATCAAAAAAGCCCATGTTATGGGTGTCTCTATGGGAGGTGCCATTGCACAGCAGGTGGCACTGAAAGTTCCGGACAGAGTTCTGAGTCTGATTTTGACAAGTACATTTGCAAGTGTAAGTCCGGCATTTAAAAAGGCTTTAAATCTAATCTGTGAGCTGAAAGAAGATACAGATCCGGCAGTATTAAAGCAGTTGAATCTTTGGATGACCTATGGCCAATACACGCAGATACATCACCCAGAGAAGATTGAGAAATCTATTGAAGAAGATGCAGCGTACCCTTATCCAATGCCTGTGTATGCCTATAAGGCACAGTGTGGGGCATGCCTCAGCCACAATACAGCAGGCAGGCTGCATGAGCTTAAAATGCCGGTACTGATCGCTGCAGGGGCAAAGGATTTGTTCATGAATATAGAGAAGACCATGGAATTAGTACATGGAATCCCACAGGCAGAATTCTATCTTGCACCGGAAGGCGGACATGTACATCAGTGGGAATATCCTGAGCCATATGACAGTGTTGTAGTGGGATTTTTGATGAAACATACAAATTAAAAAATATACATAATGTAGACCATGAATTGAATTAGAGTTTCATATCATGGATATAAAATTGAAATGAGAGAATGGAGGAAACAAAATAATGTCTATAGATATGAATACGTTGATTATTCAAATGATTATGTTTTTTGTCATTCTCGGATGTGGATTTATAGGAGCAAAATTAGGGCTTTTGAAAGCCGAAGTCATTCATGGGTTAAGCAGTCTGCTTATGGGCGTTATCTGTCCGTTGATGCTGATTGCAGTATTTCCGTCAGCAGTGCAGGAGGAAAATGCATGGGATATTGCAAAATCTGTAATTCCCTATGCACTGATTACATATCCGCTGCTTACAGGAGCTGGATTCCTTACAGGAACGTTATTACATTTCCGAGGAGATAAAAGAAAAATCTTTACTGCCCAATGTCTTTTCGGAAATATGGCGTTCTTTGGGCTGCCTCTTGTAAAAGAGATATTTGATCCGGTTGCAGTAGTAGCATTTTCTTTCTGTGTTGTAATAGATAATCTGTTCCTCTGGACCGAGGGAGTATTACTTACTTCAAAGTCAGAAAGAGGACAGAAGTTATCCCTGAAGCTGGTCATAAAGAAGCTGTCTAATCCAGTCATTGTAGGCGTATTGATTGGACTGGTACTGATGATTTTGAAAGTGCCATCAGATTTACTGATTCTTCGAAGCTTTGATACAATAGGAAGCTGTGCAAAGCCACTGGCACTTTTATATATCGGAGGAACGATTGCACTGATGGAATCAGGATCATTAAAGAAAGCATGGCCAGTAGTATTTGTCATAATTATTAAGCTGATAGTTATGCCGGTTGTCATATTCCGTGTGATGACGTGGCTTGGCGTGAATGATCTTGCGAGAAATATCTGGACGCTGATTATTGCGCTTCCGAGTATGGCAAGTATTCCGATAATGGCAGAAAGCTTCAGTTCAACAGAAGCTGATTATGCGGCGCAGGGTGTATTTATTATTACGCTGGCAAGTCTGGTAACAATACCGCTTGTGGTGATGCTTTGCAGGTAATAGTAATAGGCATTTAGAATTTATAATTTATAAGGTGAAAGCTTTTATTATAAATGAAAGTTTGAAAACATTACATAAATGTAAAGAATACTTAGGAAACGATTTAGTTAAATTAGAAATAAAAATATTTTCAAAACAACGTGAAAGGAGAAAATAAAATGGTAGATCAGAATTGTGCATATTGTGTAGAGGGAGAATTATTAGCAAAATTTGGAATTAAGATTTGTGAACTGGAAAACTCTAAAGTATATCTTTTTAAAGAGCAGAGCCATCCGGGAAGAGTTGTAGTTGCTCATAAGAAACATGTCAGTGAGATTCTGGAGCTGACACCACAAGAGAGAGCAGCATACTTAGAGGAGATTGCAAAGGTATCTGAGGCAATCCATAAAATCTTCAAACCTGCAAAAGTAAACTATGGCGCATATGGAGATACAGGACATCATCTGCATTTCCATCTTGTACCAAAATACACAGATGAGTATGAGTGGGGTGGCACATTTGAGATGAATCCGGGAAAGAAATTCTTAAGTGATGAAGAATATGCTCAGATGATTGAAAAGATTAAGGCTGAGCTGATTTAGAAAATGGTAATAGAAAATTGCTATGCACAAGGATTTTTATAAAGTGAAAGGGTGTTTCAGTGGTCATATTGTGACCGTATCTGAAACACCCTTTCTTCAGGGGGATAACTATATAAAGTTATCGGCTAAAATTATTAGCTATATCTATTTTACAGGCAGGAAGCGTAAGCTGCTTCTGCACCTTCTTCGCGGATTTTCTTAAGATCAGCGACAATCAGTTCTTCCAGTCCTTTGATTTCTGTCAAATCCTGATCCCACATATCTTTGTTGGAAAGTACAGCTTTTACGAGTTCTTCTGCACTGTCATCTTTGTGTGCATAGTAGAAGTCAAGTGCCCATGCATCGTCCTGTACTTTGTACTCATTTCCTTTTGGTCTCTTGCATACCAAAGCTGCATCTTCACGTCTCTGAATATCATTTGAGTAGAATGCAATGTAAGCTGCAAGGCTCATTGCCAGGCAAGTAGGAATCTCACCTTTTTCGTTGATATACTCAAGGAATGAAGGCATGTTACGAGCTTTCCACTTAGATGTTGAGTTCAGAGAAATGCTCATAAGCTCATGATTTACAAATGGGTTGTTAAATCTGTCTGATACAGCAGCTGCAAAGTCAAGCAGATCCTGCTTGTCCAGTGGAAGCGTAGGGATAATCTCATCATAAAGCATTTTGTTCATGAAGCCTTTGATCGTTTCGTTGTGCATGCAGTCACGAACGATGTCCTGTCCAGACAGGTAAGCACCAAGAACGAAACCTGTATGAGCACCGTTCAGGATACGAACTTTTCTCTTCTTGTATGGAGTAACATCCTCTACAACATGTACATTTAAACCGGCTTTCTTGAATGGAAGCTTATCTTCAAGACCTGCAGGTCCTTCGATGATCCATACACCAAAGATCTCGCCGACATCAATCAATTCATCGTGATATCCATTTGCTTCTTCCATTTTCTTAACTTCTTCAGCATCACGTACACGTCCTGGAACGATACGGTCTACCAGTGTAGAACAGAATGTGTTCTTCTCATTGATCCATGTTTTGAATTCTTCTTCAAGTCCCCAGTCATCAATGTACTCGTTGACACATTTCTGGAGTTCTTTACCATTGTTGTCGATCAGCTCACAGCTTAAAACTACAACTCCATCTTTACCCGCTTTGTAACGCTCATAAAGTACACGTGTCAGTTTGGCAGGGAAGCTGATTGGAGGACACTGGTCAAATTTGCTTTCTGACTCGTGTACGATACCGGCTTCTGTTGTGTTGGATACGATATACTCAAGGTCGTCACTCTTGGCAAGCTCAAGAACTGCGTCGAAATCATCATATGGATTGATACATCTGCTTACAGAAGAGATGACACGTTTTAAGTCAACTTTCTCCCCTTTTTCACTTCCGCGAAGGTACAGTGTGTAAAGTCCTTCCTGGTCGTTGATGAGTTTTGTAAGTCCCTGTGCGATTGGCTGAACTAATACAACTTTTCCGTTCCAGTCAGCTTTTTCATTTGCACAGTCAAAGAAATAATCTACAAATGCACGAAGGAAGTTTCCTTCTCCGAACTGCATAACTTTCTCTGGGGCGGATTCTTTGATATATCCGTTATAACCTGATTTCTTAAGAACTTCGTAATTTAATGTTTCCATGATTGAGTTTCTTCCTTTCTTAAATTAATGAGATATGATTTTTACAATGTTACACCCTGTTTAAAGATTGCCATATCGTGGAATCCGGCGATTTCGGATTTTACTTCTTTACCGGAAGCAACTGCGATAACTTCATCGAACAGTTTTTCTGCCAGTTCAGGAAGAGTATCCCCTTCTACCAGGGTTCCACAGTTAAAGTCGATCCAATTCTGTTTTCTGTTATTTAATGAAGAATTGGTAGAAATCTTCATAGTCGGTACAGGACATGCGAACGGTGTTCCACGACCTGTAGTAAACAGTACAATGTGTGCACCGGAAGCAGCCAGTGCAGTAGAAGCAACCAAGTCATTTCCAGGAGCACTTAAGAGGTTCAGACCTTTTGTCTTAACCTGTTCTGCATAAGACAGTACGTCCATGACCGGAGCGCTTCCGGATTTCTGAGTACAGCCAAGAGACTTGTCCTCAAGAGTGGAGATACCACCTTTTTTATTTCCAGGAGACGGGTTTTCATAAATTGTCTGATTGTGACTCTGGAAATATTGTTTAAAGTTATTAATCAGATCAACTGTCTTTTCAAATAATACTTCGTCTTCACAACGGTTCATAAGCTGAGTCTCAGCACCAAACATCTCAGGTACTTCTGTAAGAACAGTACTTCCGCCTTTGGAGATAAGAAGATCGGAAAATGCTCCTACGACCGGGTTGGCTGTGATACCGGAAAGTCCGTCAGAGCCACCGCATTTCATACCAATGACCAGTTCGCTGCAGTCAATGTCTTCACGTTCAAAGCTTCCAACATAAGCGGACAGATCTTCGAGAATGTTAAGTGCATCAGCAATCTCATCTTCACTTTCCTGAGCAACAAGGAAACGGACACGTTTCGGATCATAGTCGCCGATGTAATTCTTCAGTACATCAATATTACTGTTCTCGCAGCCGAGTCCAAGAACAAGGACACCGCCGGCATTCGGATGATTGATCAAATCAGACAGAATCTTGCGGGTATTCTCCTGATCATCTCCCATCTGGGAGCATCCATAAGGATGTGGGAATGCAAAAATTCCTTCTACAGATCCCTGTACATACTTCTGAGCCTTGCGTTCGATTGCAGTAGCAACGTTATTTACACAGCCTACAGTCGGAATAATCCAGATTTCATTACGGATGCCGACTTTTCCGTTCGGTCTGCGGTATCCTCTGAAAGTGCGAGGAGCTGTCGGGGTAAGTTCTGTAACAGAACGATCATAGGTGTAAGTAAGCAGATCTCCAAGTCCAGTCCGAATATTATGTGTGTGAATCCAGCTTCCGCAGCTGATGTTCTCCTTTGCAATACCGATTGGACAGCCATACTTGATAACCTGAGCATCAGCAGGAATATCAGTCAGAGCAAACTTGTGTCCCTGGGGAATGTCCTCACGGAGAGTAACCTCTGTACCGTCCACATCTAATGTACGATTTGCAGATAAAGGAGTAAGTGCAACTGCAACGTTATCATTCTGGTGAATTTTGATAAATTCTTTCATGATAAAATCCTTTCTCTTAAAAAATGATGTTAGTACTAGTAAATGATGAAGGAGACATTAAAAATTCTAATCATCATGAACTCACGATGAAAGAAATGTCTTCGACATCTGAATTTGTTATAAAATAAACGTGTAAGCGCTTACACTAAACATACATCATTTTGATGTTTAGGTCAATAAAAATAACAAATCAATTTTGCCCAAAAAGCATTTTTGGAAAAATGCACAAAAACATGATAACAAATTTGTCGAAAAGATTGCTTAAAAACCATTGATTTCATATGTGTAGTTGGGGTAAAATGTAATAAATGTAAGCGTTTACAATATAGACGATGCAAGCATAGAACACAGGAGGAAAGAAAAATGAAGAAATTTATGGACGAGGATTTTCTATTAACAAGTGATGCGGCAAAAAAACTTTATCATGATTATGCAGAGAACATGCCGATTGTAGATTATCATTGCCATATTAACCCACAGGAGATCTGTGAAGATAGAAAGTTTGAAAATATCACACAGGTATGGCTCGGAGGAGATCACTACAAGTGGCGTCAGATGCGTTCCAATGGTGTAGATGAGAAATATATCACAGGTGATGCTACAGATCGTGAAAAATTCCAGAAATGGGCTGAGACTCTTGAAAAACTGATCGGTAATCCACTGTATCACTGGAGTCATCTGGAGTTAAAGAGATACTTCGGATATGAAGGATACTTAAACGGTGAGACAGCAGAGGAAGTATGGAATCTTTGCAATGAGAAGCTTGCACAGGATGATATGACCGTAAGAAATATCATTAAAAAGTCAAATGTAAAATTAATCTGTACAACAGATGATCCGATTGACACTCTTGAATATCATGAAAAACTTGCAAAAGACGATACATTTGATGTAAAGGTACTTCCGGCATGGAGACCAGATAAGGCTATGAATCTGGAGAAACCAGAGTATCTTGATTACATTAAAAAGTTAAGTGAAGTCAGTGGAATTGAAGTAAAGAGCTTCAAGACTCTGATCGAGGCGCTTGTAAAACGTATGGACTATTTCCAGGAGAGAGGCTGCTCTGTATCAGATCATGCTCTTGAGTATGTAATGTACGCACCGGCTTCCGAGGAAGAAATCGAGGCAATCTACAGCAAACGTCTTGCAGGTGGAGAAATCACAAAAGAAGAGGAACTGAAAGCAAAGACAGCCTTTATTCTTGCAGTTGGAAAAGAGTATAATAAACGTGACTGGGTAATGCAGCTTCATTATGGATGCAAACGTGACAATAATGTAGTACGTTATAAACAGCTTGGACCAGATACAGGATACGACTGCATCAACAACTATGCACCATCTTCAGAAATGGCAGATATGTTAAATGCACTGTCTGATACAGATGCACTTCCTAAGACAATTCTGTACTCTCTGAATCCGAACGACAATGAGTCTATCGGAACAATCATCGGATGCTTCCAGAATGAGAAGACCGTTGGAAGAATCCAGCAGGGTAGTGCATGGTGGTTCAATGATCACAAAGTCGGAATGACAGCTCAGATGACATCGCTTGCAAACCTTGGTATTTTAAGTAACTTTGTAGGAATGCTTACAGATTCCAGAAGTTTCTTATCTTACACACGTCATGAGTATTTCAGACGTATCCTTTGCGAGCTGATTGGAGGATGGGTAGATAACGGAGAGTATCCGGATGATTACAAGACACTTGATTCTTTTAAAGAGCTTCTTGAGAAACTGAAAGAAGGTGGAATGGAAACACCTACCGGTATCATGAAAGAG
>ERZ839489.1142-NODE-1142-length-18524-cov-25.816503_pt1 | contig 18524 bp, 24 predicted proteins | sample MGYA00519938_ERZ839489 | MGnify/ENA primary metagenome ERZ839489 (study PRJEB31850, sample SAMEA3708846) | human gut metagenome | biome: human gut; feature: human-associated habitat; material: faeces | place: China | collected 2014 ...
AGTAAGCTTTTACCACGATTTTTCGGTCGAACTCCCGTTCCATCTTTACACGACCGGCCAGACCCATGGCTTTCCGCTGCTCTGGCGTCATCTGCATAAACCGTTCCAGCGCATGGACTAGAGCTTCCTCATCCTGAATGGGAATCAGGAATCCGGTCACTCCATCTTCCACTGTTTCCCGGCAGCCTGCACGGTCTGTGGCAATGATGGGTCGGGCACTGGCCGCACCCTCCAAGAGCACGTTGCTCATTCCCTCTGGATAGTAGGACGGATGCACGATGCAGCTCGCCTGTTTCAGGAATGGAATCATATCCTTCTGCTGGCCATGATAGACCACATCTCCAGCTTCCTGTGCCTGCTTCAAGATCTCCTCGTAGGCAGGATCATCACAGCCGCCGCAGATATGGAACACTGTGTTGGGGTACTCCGCATGGATTCGTTTGGCCGCAGCAAGATACAGGTCGATTCCCTTTTCCTTCAAGATTCGGGATGTAAACTGGAAATGCACCGTCTCGCCTTCCGGATACGGGAACGCCGGATGGCTCTCCAGATCTACGCCGGAACCCGGCAGCAACCGGATCTTCGCATGCTTCGGCATCATCTTGTGTGTTTCAAAGAAGCGCTGATTTTCGCTGTTCTGGAAAAAAATGCAGCTTGCACCAGCCACACCCATCTTGTAAAGCCGGGTCGTCAGTGCCTGCAAAGGTCCGGGATTTTCCACCGGAGTACCGAGGCCGGTAATGTTTGGGATGTACTTGATTTTCAACATCTGGCAGGCTAACCCTGCGTAAACGTTCGGTTTAATATTGTTTCCCAGCATCACATCTGGCTTGTATTTTTTTAACGACTGATAGTATTTCCGGAAAAGTAAAACATCCTTAAAAGGATTTTTTCCTTGCCGTGCCGTCTCAATGTTGATGACATCACATCCCAACTGCTCTAATTCGTCCTCGAACTGGAGCACCTGGCACATTGCAGATACCTCATGTCCTTCTGCAATCAAACCTTTTAATATTTCACGACGCAGATTGTAGATAAAGGTCGTATCGTTCGCTGCTAATATAATTCGCATAATTCACTCACACCATCTGCAATTCTTGTTCTAATTCACCGCATCCTTCGTCTGTCGAGACCATTTTGCTTTCCCTCAACAACACGATGCTCTCCTGCCGAAACTTCGGGTCAACCTTTCCATCAACCACGCCATGCCGCCCCAGAACCACTAGAACGCTCTTCCAGAGCACCTTCAGGTCAAATTTCAGACTGACATTCTGGACATATTCACGGTCATAATAGACTTTATCGTAGATATCCACAGTATCCCGTCCATTTACCTGTGCCCAACCGGTAATACCAGGCCGCACCTGATATACACCGTACCATCGCCGAAGAAACCGAATCTCACGCTCAGTGTACACCAGCGGACGGGGGCCAATGAGGCTCATTTCGCCTCGGACCACATTCCAGAGCTGCGGAAGTTCATCTATACTAGTATCACGTAGAATACGGCCAAGCTTTGAAATATATATTTCGGGGCTTTCCAGATCACCCGTTGCTACATTTTTTGGTGCTGTGCTCTTCATGGTTCGAAATTTTATAATGTTAAAGCAATGTGCATCTTTGCCCACGCGCTTCTGCAAAAAAAAGATTGGCTCGTCTGGAGCACTGATCTTCTGTGCAACACTCACCACCAGAAGCAAAGGTGATAGCACAATCAGTGCTGCCGCTGCAAAAACCCGATCTACTACTGACCGCATCTCTAAGTAGTGCTTTTGTCTTTCTGTTATGTGGACATAATGTTCTCCAAACTCCACAAAATAATTCAGATTTTCCTTATCCAAAGTTGTTTTCTCCCCGTTCAGATATCATTCTGCCTTCGCAGAACCCACTTTTTCTCCAAATTCTATCGCTGAATCGGTCAGCAGTTTTTCCAATTGTTCTTTTTGATTTTCACCTAATTTTTCCGACCCGCTTTGCAGCAGCTGTTTTTGGTTGTACACCCATCGGCTCAGCCAAATGCCATCCGCAGTCTTATATTTCGCCGGAATCTCCAGATTTCCATATTGCTTTTTATATTCCTGCGCCAGTTCGTACCGGTGCTGCCACGGGTCATGTTTCTCCCACTGCATTCCAACGGCATCCAGCAACTCAATGCGCTCTTGTGATAAGATTGCATTGCTCTTCTCCGGATTCCGATATGCATACTGCTGCCGCCGCACCCATTTTCCAAGAGCATAGCCCTCCGGTGAAACATAGGCCACCGGGACATCAAGGTCTCCATTTGCCTCAAAGTACCGTTTCGCTGCCTGATAAACCTCATTCCACTGTCGGTCATAGCGACTGCCCCACTGCATTCCTATGGTTTCCAGTCGTTTGATCTGATCCGCAGACAACTTTTTCTGCTCATAGGCTAGTTCTTGATTTTGAATCCAGCGACCAAGTGTTTTTCCATCTGCTGTTTTATAATCTCGTGGAACATCCAGATTTCCATACTCCTGCGCATAGATTGCCGCAAGTGCATATCCCTGCTCCCATTTGGCATCAAATACGCTCCATGTCATTCCCAACTGATCCAGTTGTCGAATGCGCTCTTCCGTCAGCTTTCCATCGTTTCGGCGTTTCCGCGCATTGTTGATCCACTTTCCCAGAGGATAGCCATCTTTCGTTTTGTATTTCGCCGGGATCTGCAAATTCCCAAACTGTTCCCGAAATTTTCTCGCTTCTTCCAGACCACGTTCCCATGCGGCATCGTTGCGGTTGCCCCACTTCATGCCGATGCTATCCAACCGTGCGATCTGCTGTTCGGTCAGGTTCCCCGGAATCTGTCCCGCACGAACACGGCGCTGGGTCGTCAGCCATTCGCCAAGGCTCAATCCCGCCGGTGTGGTATAACGCTTTGGAATATTCAGGTCGCCATGCTCCGCATAGTAAATGCTTGCTTCCGAAAAATAATGATCCCAACTGGAAGAAAGGCTTGCCTGCAACTGCTCAAACAGTACCCGGCAGTCATGCACCTGCTCAACAACCTCGAACCGTTCGGTGATGATCTTATCACCCTCACCGTTGGCATTCAGGCGGTAGACTGCCTCCTGCATCTCGCCCTGTAACCCCGCAATGCTGCACAGACCCTCGAAGTTGTTGACTACATCGAGGATAAGCGGTGTAGAATTTTCCCCAGCGGTCAAAGCGCGTCCAATCTGCTGCTTGTAGATGATGGGTGAAATGGTGGGCCGGAACAGGATGACACCTGAAATGCCTTCTACATGAACACCCTCGTTGAGCATGTCGATGCAGAACAGCAGCTTCAGGCGGTCACTTTCATCGGCCTTGAAGTCGGCAAAAGCCTTGTCTGTACCGGGGTCATCCGAGTAGGCTTCGTAGACCGCCACTTCCGCATTCACCTTTGCAAACCACTCCGGCACATGAGAGATCATTTCGTCCATGTGCTCCTTGTTGGCGCAGAACACGATGTACTTTCCAGACTTGTTCGTGATATGATGAGCGAAAACCTTATCCAATCCATCTGCCTGTTCCAAGGCGCGGCGCAGGGCATCCAGATATTTTTGATTTACGTCCTGAATCCCAGCAGAACGCAGATTATCCACTCTTGTCTGATAACGTGCCAAGTCTTTCTGGTACTGATAGACGGTGGTCACATAGTTCGGAGTAGGCAAAATACCCCTGACGATTGCTTCGCCAAGGGTCATGTCGCTCGCAACACGGCTGTCAAAAAGCTCTTCGGCCATATCGCGGTTATTATCCAGATACCGGATGTTTGTCGCTGTTAAGCCCAGCAGTCTTGCGTCCGGGCATAACTTTAATAAAGCCACCGTGCTTTCGCCCCAGCATTCCGCACCGGCACGGTGGAATTCATCGAGTATAATATAGGCGGGCTTCTGCGCTGCGATTTCATCCAGTTGTGCCTGGGTGCAACACATCAGTTTGGCATAGGTATAAAAATGAACATTTGCCAACGGAAAATCCGGGGCGTTCCTTTTCAGGCTCTCCACCTGGGTCTTGAAGATATATTCACTGGGAGAAAGCCAAATCACGACCTTCTCCGGGTTGTCCTCGATCAGCTTGAACGCAATATAGCTCTTTCCGGTGCCTGTCGGATGAACAATGGCGGCCTTGCCATACTGCTCCATCATCCGGACTGCCGCATGATATGCTTTCTCGTTGTGCTCAAACAGACGCAGTGCCACCTTGTTCACCCCCTACCGCAATTCAGGGGTATCCTCCAGATGGAAAATGGAGGATACCGATCTTTCGACATCATTGTTTGAATTCTCCTCTTATTTTATCATGGTTGTATCTGGGAATCAATAGAGTTCCTTGCAAATGTATCCCATATGACCTTAGAAAAAACCTCGCAGAAGCTGAAAGTTTTTGCACGTTGCCCAGTTCTGCATGAAAAATCCAGCTAAAAACGAAGGTGGACAAAATAAGTGGTCAGATGGGTGTCCAAGCCGTAGGAGGAAACAGAAATGGCACGACGGGGAGAAAACATTCACAAACGCAAGGATGGCCGGTGGGAAGGCCGGTACATCAAGGCACGCACGCCGGAAGGAAAAATCCAGTGGGGCTATATTTATGGCGCGGCCTATGCAGAGGTCAAGCAGGTACTGATTCGGAAAAAAGCGGAAGCGGGCTTCTACAATCTGAAAAGAACCGACCTGACCTTTGAAGCGTTGGCCGAGGTATGGTTGCGCTCCCTGCGGAACAGCATAAAAGAATCCACCTATGCACATTATTCGTACACATTGCACAAGTATCTTCTTCCTGTTTTGAGCAAGGTGCCCGTTGCATCCCTTGAGGAAAGCTTTCTGGAACAGGCCATGCAGCAAATCATCACGCCCACAGATGCGGCACACAAGCCACTGGGAAACTCCTCTGCCCGGGAATGCCTCTCGATGCTGCGACGTATCTGCAAATATGCCGCTCATTTACGTTTGATTCGTCCAATGGAGCTGGAAGTTGCGCTGCCAAAAGCCATCGACAAAATTTCTGCGCCTCTCTCCCCGGCGGAACAGCAGCGACTTCATCAATATGTACAGGCGAACCCCACGCCTCGCAAAATCGGCTTACTACTGGGGCTGGAATTGGGGCTTCGAATTGGTGAGATCTGCGGCCTGCAATGGGGCGATTTTGACCTGAAACTCGGCACGCTGAACATCAATCGGACGGTCTGCAGAATTTCCTGTGGAAACGGTCATACAAAGGTGGTCATCCAGATGCCCAAAACCCGCACTTCTCGCCGGGAAATTCCCATCCCAAAGCAGCTATCGCTGATGCTGAAAAAGCTGCGCGGAAGCGCCAGCAATGCTGCATGGTTCCTGTCCGGCAGCGAGTCCAAGCCCACCGAACCCCGCTGCTATCGGAAAAGCATCAAAGCGTATTTGAAGCAGGCGACTGTCCGTCAAGTGCGCCCGCACGCACTGCGCCACACCTTTGCAACGACCTGCCTGCAGGCGGGGTGCGATGTAAAGACCCTCAGCGAATTGTTGGGACACGCCAACGCCAACATCACCTTGCAGCGCTATGTGCATTCTGACCTGATCCGAAAGCGCCGGGAGATGAATCGGATATTTTCACATCAGGTGTCAACGAGGGGCGGAAAAGCGTTAAATCTAATTGAATAACGCCAGATTTTACTCACAGTCCTCCATTTTCCATGTGGAGGATACTTTTTTCTTTTTTGAGCAACCTTCTTCTTAACGCAAAAAGGCCCCTGCCCATCACATTTCTGTGAAAGGCAGAGGCCTTCTGTTGATAGATTTTAATCAGGTCTGGGGAGATGGAACAACTATCTCATTCTACCGGGTCAGTGTCCCTTACCAGATTTTTAACTACCCCCGGGGTGTCTGACATAGCGTTTTCCTGTTGCATTCTGGCGCATACTGCTTCGTAGATATAGGCGTTTACGCTTTGCCCCGCCTGTTTCGCTGCCTGCTGGATAGCCGCTTTTTCTCCTTTTGGCACCGATAGCTCCAAACGGTCATAATTATTCTTCACATATTTGTGAACTGCACGCTGTTGTGCTGCACTCGTCTTTGCCATTGATTTTTCCTCCCGTACATTATAGTGCTTATTATAGCATCTGTTACCTATTCTCGTGAATATACATTTTGCACAAATTTGCGCCCGGATCATTGTACAATATTCCATCTTGATATATTCCCGTGAATAGTTTATACTCATGCCATCGGGAACACCGGTTCTCACATCCGACCATTCACCAACGATTTGAAGAGAGGTACACACATGAGTATCAACGTTTTACTGACCCTTGTCGAGCAGTACAAGGAGGCCGCCCAACTGATCGAGGCTGCACAGGCTGAACAGGAGCAGCTGAAGATCCAGATCCGTGAGGCACTGGCTGAGCGTTCCACCAACTATCTGGAAGTAGGCTGCCACAAAGTCCGCCTATCCGATTTCTCCAGCACCCGACTGGACAGCAAAGCCATCAAGGCCGTAGCTCCCGACCTGTACGACCAGTACAGCAAAACGGTCACCGGCACCCGCCTGAGCATCACCTGAAAAGAAAAGCCCTTGTAAATGCCGCCTAGGAAACTGCATTTACAAGAGCCAGTAAAGACCGCTGGGGAGCGGTTCAGATTACAAGACTATTATAGCCGCTCCCCTCTTTTTTGTAAAGAGAATAGGAGTTCATAAGATGAAACAGACTGTCAAAACCTCCCGCGCCGCTGGTCAGCTGGAAAAGATGTTCCGCGAGCTCAACAAGCACTACTTTGCAGGCAAGCTGCCCGAGCCCATCATCAGCCTGAAAAAGACCCCGTCCGCCTATGGTCATATCACCTGTTCCAAGGTCTGGCAGGCAGGCGGTGAGAACAAGTACGAGATCAATATTTCGTCGGCCACCCTTGACCGCCCCATCGAGGAGACCGCTTCCACCCTGCTGCATGAGATGGTGCACGAGTACTGCATGGAGACCGGCATCAAGGACACCAGCAACAATGGGGTCTACCACAACCGGCGTTTTAAGGAGCAGGCAGAGGCACACGGTTTGACCGTCGAACACCACGAAAAGTACGGCTGGACCATCACGAGCCCATCCGAAGAGTTGCTGGACTTCATCATTTTCCAAGGCTGGCAAGATATCCAGATGGGCGAGCGGCTGGCATGGTCGGATATGGCAGGCACCGGAGCAGGCAGCAAGGCACCCGGCAGCAGTCAGACCGGCGCACCGAAACCGCCCAAGGCAAAGAGCAGCACCCGGCGGTGGGTATGCCCCAAGTGCGGCACCATCATCCGAAGCACCAAGGAAGTGCGGGTCATCTGTGCGGACTGCATGGAGCTGTTCGTGAAGGCTGACTAAGTATCTCAGAGACAGAGAGGCAAGGGACGAGTGAGAGTAGTCCATTTTGTGAGTGCACATACAAAGAGGAGCGATATCATGGAAACCATCAGTACCAGAATCGTATCACTGCGCAAGGATGCAGGCTTATCACAGCAGCAGTTAGCCGATGACCTCAACCTGTCCCGCCGGGCTATTAGTCTGTGGGAGACTGGACGGAGAACACCTGATTTGAAGTCTGCTTTGCTATTGGTTGACTACCTTCATACCACGCTGGACTATCTGGTTAAGGGAGAACACAGTTAAAAAGTAGAGTGTACTCTATTTTGCAGTCCGAACAACCATCAAAGAGTTATAATTTAGGGTCAGTTTTGGCTTTCCTTTCAATGGTTTCTCCCATCTCTGACCCTATTTTTCATATCAGCCAGTGAGGTACATCCTATGAAGGTCGCATACGTCCGCGTCAGCACCGAAGAACAGAACGAGGCTCGCCAGATCGAAGCGCTCAAGAAGCACAGCACCGAGAAGTGATTCACCGAAAAAATCAGCGGTAAAAGCATGGACAAGCCTCAACTTCAAACCATGCTCGACTATGTACGTGAAGGGGATACCGTCTATATTCACGACTTCAGCCGCCTCGCACGCAGCACCAAGGACTTGCTGGAGATCGTGGAGCGGTTACAGAGCAAGGGTGTGCATCTGGTCAGCAACAAAGAGAACCTCGACACCGGAACCCCTACCGGAAAGCTGATGTTGACCATGATTGCAGCCATCAATGAGTTTGAGCGGCAAAATCTGCTGGACAGACAGCGGGAGAGAATCGCTATCGCCAAGCGGAACGGGGTTTATAAGGGACGCAAGAAGGTGCCATGCCCGATAACTTTCCTGCCCTATATGACCGATACATCCGCCGGGAATTAAATAAGGGACAACTGGCCGAAGCTCTTCACGTCACCCGCCCGACACTGGAACGGATGATTCGGGAGCACTTATCAGTACAAGAGCCAGAAAACCTTTAAAAGTGCAATTGCAAATCCGATTAGTTGGACATCAAGTGTGATATTATTCAGTCAGTCAAAAGAAACCAACATAGAATCAGGAGGGAATCGTTATGAGTGGAGCAGTATCGTTTGTTTTGAGTCTACTGGGGCTTGGTGCTTCTGGCGCAGTCAGTGTCGGTCAAAGTGTAAGCCGAAAGAAAGCTGATTATGAATTTGGTGAAGCACATGGTTATCACGGTACACCAGATGTCCTTCGGATGCGAGATCGTGTCCGCAAAGAGTGGTGGAGTGTGTGTGGTGACGTATATAATGCATGCGGTAAGCCTGCGAGTGAGTACGGAAATCCATACAAAACCCCATATTGTTATTGTAAGAAGCGCTGGTTTATTGCCCATCTGAACGAAAAAGGCATTCCGTATGATGATGTTGTCGTGAACGATGTGACAGGAGTCACTTTCTATGAACGACAGAACCAGCGGTCGAGGGAGTGGATGAGAAAGCTGCGGTAAGGAGGAAAGCATGAAAGGCCCCAAGCGTTATCCGCCGCCAGAAAGCCGCGCAGCTAGCAAACATGTTTTGGTCTACCCGAATTGGATGTCTGCACAGAGATATCACGAATATCAAGAATCGCGTGCAAGTGCAGCAAGAGCAGCGCATGACAAATTAAATCAGGAAGCCGATCGGCACAATGCCTTTGTCGAAAATGCTAAAAAGCACGGTATTCCCATTTCCAAAAAGAAAAAGTGATTGTATAGAATATCTTTTTTCGAAAAGGCTCTATTGTCCAAAAGCACAGGAGGGACAACATGGCTAACAAGCACTACACCGGGACCAATACGCCCCAAATCAAGCAGCTATACCCGGAATGGCTCTATCCTGATTGGATGCCTTGGTGGGAGTATCGTGAATACAAAGCCGCAAAATTTAACGAGCTTCAAGAGGAAAAAGCAAGCGCTCACCGACAAAAGTTAGAACGTGACCAGCAAGCCGAACGGCATAGAGCCTTTGAAGAAAACGCTAGAAAGCACAATATTCCGATTCCGAAGAAAAAGAAAGAGCCGTGGGAGGACTGACCAGTTCCATTTCAGCGAAAGGTGGTAGATTTATGGCTGAAAATAAATTCGTACTCAAAGAACTTTCAACGTATACAGGGAAAACAAATATTCTGTATCAGAAAGAATTTGAATCACGAGAGCAAGCAGAAAAGTATCGGAATATTATCGAACCGTTACTACGTGAAACACAGACAAAAAATCCTGCCCTACCGTATGTAAAGTTCATAATCGAAGAGCTTTGATGCTTCACGTCCCGGGGCATGACATAAAACCGCCCTAATTTAATAACCAACCCCAACATAAAAGCCCTGCCGCTCAATTGTGAGTAGTAGGGCAATTTTTATTGTGTGTCCAGTCGAAAGGTACATCCCGGCGGATTTGCGACTAGATTATGTTTTTTCGCATTTTTGAGCACCGTCTACATCTGCGCAAAATTGCGCACATCGTCCTTGATGTGGTCGGTGATTTGCCATATCCCTTCAAACGGTAACTCACGGGTAACATTCTTGTTATCCATCAGGTGCGTACAGTTTGGTACGAGGCCTATACAGCGATTCTATGAGCGCCGAAAATTCGGCTTTGACCCGCTGAGCTCGAATGTCAATTTGACACTTGAGGTCGGAAATCACACGCAATCACGCTCGTCTTGATCCACTTTCAACTAACATCAAATTGATGCGGGTTGATTGTAAAAGAACGGTAACTCGTAAAATTGTTTGTTACAGCTTGCGCGATGTCATGAAAATCCCTCGCTACAGCCCCATCCCAAAACCAACACCTTCGTAGACTGTATCCCCATAGTATCAACGCCCAGTTGCCGTGCTCCTATCCCCTATCACATCTCTGCTGGTGTACGCCACCGCCGCACATTTGCGACATATTTCGGCGCTTTACGACGCATTTGGACGCTTTTCGCCTATTTTGGCATATTTTGCGTTACATTTATTTCGGACTGGATAGAACAGATTCAAATATATGTAATAAAGCTGGTGTCAAAAATGGTTACTTCCGATTTGTCCGCCCGTATCAATGATGTACTGCGCTATGTCGGGATCACCCGCAACATGAACGCCTACATTATTCTATCACAAGCCCTGACGCTGATTGCCGAGGACGAAGACCGCCTGCGAGCCGTGGAAAAAGAGGTCTACACGCCCATTGCCGACAAGAAGATGTACGAGCCCAAAGCAGTCCAGAGCACGATCCGCCGGGCATCCAAGGTCGCATGGGATCTCTGCCCCGATCGCGTTCAGGAGTTGGCTGGCTATCCTCTGAATGGTCGCCCCTCTGCTGTGACCATGCTCGAGCTGCTCTATAATGGTGTCGCCCGCTATGAAGATCTCTCTATTCTGAAATAAGTGCCCTTCAACAACAAGCGTCCCGCTACTCTATGCCGAGCAGTGGGGTATTTTTGTGTCTTGATGAGGGTGTACTATTTGGTACGGGGCGCATATGGCGATTCCATCAATGCAACAAAGCTTATCTTGACCCATTGAGCTCGATTACCAATTTGGTAATTGAGGTAGGAAGTCACACACGGAACTGTCTTGATTTGGTTTCAACCACCGTCAAAATGACGGGTGTTGATGGTAACAGTTAATCGCAAAAAGCGAAATACCGTAAAATTGTCCGTCATAACTTGCGTAGCATCATAGAAAGCCGTCATCTACTCTGAGGAGTTTTGTGCGCCCCACAAATCGAGGGCTACTGCGAAATAACGACTCCCTATCTGAGCGCTGTTGAACTTTTACCGACTCAGATAATATTCATTGATTGCACCATCAATAAAATACGGATCTCAGCAGTCTTTTTGTCCACTGAGCTTTTCCAACCGTAATCATTTTGATAACAGTTTATCGACCCTCTATTTGAGGGGTGAGCTTTTGGAACGATTTGTGACGCCATCCGCCTGGCAGACGCTTACTAATTTAGCAGTATTCGACGCATCATCGCGCTTTCCACACTTGTGAAAAATCGACGCATCATCGAGCTATATTCAAATTTTGGAAACCACCCCACTGCTTCTCATTTTTGACTATTTCACGTCAATTCTTTAACAGGTTCCCTCAGATCGAATCCATGGTGGGTTTCCTTCTTCTCCCACCCCCTCATTTTCTTTCTCTTTTTTCGTAAACACTTTAATATCTCGCAAGCTCGACATCAAAGTATTCACGAATAACAAATCACTCACAAACATTTTCTTCTCTTGTTCTCTATTCTGTTGTCTAAATTTGGCTCATTTTTTGTACCTATTCTATATAGAGCGAGTACAATTTTTGCGCCAAAATCATATCCGAATCAATTTCCAGAATGTTTTATTGCGATTCTCGTTTCTCTTAAATTCTCGAACTGTAATGATCTCGACGCCATAGATTTGAAGCTTACGATTTAATATGTCCTGCCCCATCGGACGTCCTTTATACTCTTTGAACACCTTCAAGGCCATGATACTTTCGTACATCTCTTCCTTCAACATTGGCTGATTCAAGTGCGCTTTTATCCAGTCCGCCACCGAGTCAAAGCAATACGGCACTGTTTCCTCTGCTAACACCGGCGCATACTTTGCAAAGACCTGCTTATATGACGTTTCGAGCATTTCGTTGAGCAGCTCCAATTCACGCTTCAATTGTCGGACGCCAAGCAGATTCACGCGGTATTCCCCCTTTGCATCATCGAACTCCATGATCCTGCACTTTCTTATTTTTTTGTTGATACTATCGGGCGTTCCACTGTTTCGGAATACTTCAAATGCCTCCGCCCCCGCAAGATATGCCACTGCTGGCTTTAGCTCTTCTGTCACGATAGCCTTAAATTTCTTCAAGTCACCATAATACCAGTCCGCATCATAATCACGAAAATAGACCGTGCAGGTATCGTCGACATCAAGCGGACGTTTTCGACCTGCTGACTGAATGATGTCCGTTGGCTTCCATTGGTCAATATACAGGTGTTTTACCGTACGGTCTTTGATCTCGGTGCCTATGCCAAACGCCTTTGTGGTGAAAAAATATCTTTTTTGGAGCTTTCTGTCCTTGACACATTCCGTCAGCTCATTGAATCTCTTTCCGTATTTCGGGTTGTTATCGGAGCAGTAATAGGCAGCTGTATCGCCGAATATCTCCTTCATTTTGAGCAGATCCTCGCCGGACGATACAAAGATAACAGCTTTTTCGTCTTCCGGGAGACTTTTTAGCATCATGACCAGATTTTCCCTCGAATAGAAGTATTTCTGCTTGATATGCCGGTAATCCTGCGGCAGTTGGTAGATGCGGTCTTCTGGAATCTTTGCGGTCTCCTCCAGCAGCTTATAGGTCTCCTCTCCCGTTGCGCTCATGTAGATAACCACATGGTCAGCTTCGGCCTTCTGAAGCACTTCCAGCGACAGATAGGTATTGATCCCATAAGAGGAAAAATCCGTAAAATAGTGACACTCATCCGCGACGATGTACTTAAACCGTGCCAAATACTTTTTCAGCGATGCCGGGTCATTCCTGTATCTTGCCTCGATATACTGGTAGGTCTGGACTTCTAGCATGAACTCGTACAACGCATCATAGGTCATTGCTATTTCCGTTGGCTCACCGTCGGACTCGGCATTGGCGGCTTCCATTCTGCGTTGGAGCATCTCGGCGTGAAGGGTCTTTAGCGGGCAGAGGCATAGAACCCGGCCTATGATCATATTTGTCAGCATTTCATCAATGCGCCAACTCACCAGCCTCTTAATGATAAATTCGTTCTTGCCGCGTCCGGTTCCCATGTCCAGAAGGACTCTTCCATTTTCCCAATGCTGGAATGCATCACCGATCAGCCCTGAAGCATACGCCCACTGCTCCTTCTCCGCCGGGGCATCCCCTCCTATCTGTCCCAGTGGCACGATTGCTTCTGCGGGCACCACCTCCGGCGCTTCCTCTGCCTCCTGTCCGGTACAGCACCCATTCTGCAGCTCGGCGGGCTCTGGCATCTGTGGACCGGATATTCCCTCCGCCTCTGCTGCCTGTCTGGTGGGCTCCGGCTCTGCGTTCAATTGTTCCAGCTCTGCAATCGCTGCACGGGCGCTTTCTGTCCATTCCTGCTGCTCTTTCTCGGTCAATGGGCTCTCCTTGCAGTTGCGTAGATATTCCTCATATTCATGTGTCCCGTTCTGTTCATCGGACGGCTTCAGGAAAAAACCACCGAATGGCCAACGTGTCTTTTCATCACTCACATTGATATCCTCTATAATAATATAAGGCGCACAGCCCAACCATCCTGCCAGACCATGCGCCGGTTTGTTAGCGTTTCCCCAGAAAAACTGGTCAAATGCTTCGTTTTGTGGTATTATAGGGGCGGGAAAGATCAACACACACTATTCCCGTCTCTATGGCCGCTTTACCTGTTGGCGCAGGTAAGGTGGTTTTTGTTTTACTGCTGCACATAGGACCCCGCCTCAAGTGCTGCTGCCGCTTCTGCAAACGTCTGCATGGCGCTGCTGTAGCCGATTTGGAACGAATGCTCGGCAACGGACGCAACCAGCCCTTCCAGAATTTCAGATAGGGTCTCGTTCTGCACTTCGCTCAGATACGGTCGAACAAGCGTATCCAGCTGATGAAAGCTTGCCTCCACAGCACTTTTGAACTTCTCTTCGTTCTGCTTGATCTCGTCAGCGGTCTGAAATACATCTTTTAAAAAACTCATTTTGATCTCCTTTTTCATATCTATAATCGTATTTTTTAGTTCTTTCACGGCGGGGTACGGAGCAACCTTTAGGTTCCACATATTATGCAGCACCTCCCGGGACGTTGTTGACCTTCTGTGCCTCGAATCATGTCTCTGGCACCTCATTGTCCTTGTGCCCTTCAAGTTCAGCATTCATCTCAGGGCTCAGCGTTCTGGTAAACTCCAAGTATGCCTGGATCCCCAGCTCTACAGCGTATTGTTCTGCTTGGGCCATCAGCTCTGCCGACAACCGTGCGATTCTGTTCTGGTCCGCCTCATCAACCGGAAGGTCCCCCAGCGCCCTCTCCAGCGCATCTGCGGCCTTGACCAGCGGCTCACACAGTTCACGCGTCTCACGAGGGATGATCAAATAGCCTTCATCCCCCAGCGATACGCTCAAAATGTCCACTCTACAGGTCTTGTTATCCATCATAAGTCTCCTCCTTATCCTTTACATTCCACACCATCGTGCCGCCCTGGGATTTACAAACTCCGGCTTGAACGTCACATTGGGAAAATTCGCATCCATATAATTTCCGAACTCTTCCGTCGCCGCCTCTTCGCTGTAATCGGCCAGTGCATCTACCGTTTCCAGCGCATGCAACAGACGAATGCGCCCCGTTTTCCGGTCATGCCCCATCTGCTCAAGCTCACTGTCGGTCAGTTCATTGCAAAGATCATACGCGACAGCAATATAGCTTCGCAGCACAGGCTTTGGTTCAAGCGTCACTTCATAATAGTAGGTCGGCTCTTCTGCTGTCTCCTCAACGACATCCCCCATGTTGCAGCAGATCTCCATTTCGGGGTTGCCTTCTACATCTAAGGTAGGGGTAACGGTCATATCCGTACCATCGCAAAAACGCATCGAAAAGCCTTTACCGACCGTGGAATCCCTTTGAGCCGGACAGATGCATCCGTCCGCCGGAGTCGTTTTCCCGGACAGTGCTGCGTTCAGAATCAGCGATGCTTCCCGCTCTTCTTCAGGTGTTTCGGCATGGACCTCGGCACCGTTCATGTAAATATCAGTCATAGTCTTGTTCCTCCTGTTTGGTTGATTAAAAGGCTATCGTGGTTAGTGTTATCAAACCTCTTGCTTGTTCTGTAGTACCATGATGCCGCTGCTTGTCTTCTGCTCACTGCTTCACCCCTCCATCATCTCCTCTTCCAGTGCGCTTCGCATTGCACGAGCGCCCAGCTCAAACCCTTTCATAAAGCAGAATTCCATTCCCCTGTGTGCTGCCTGTACAGACAGATGGCAGATATCCGACAAGACGCTCTGCGGCATTCCTGTTGCCAGCGCATAGTCCTCCAAGTAGCGTTCAAATGCATCTGCGGCTTCCTTGAGTTCCGCCGACTCTCTGAGGTTCACCAGATCATTCAGGTTCACATAGATTTCCTCCTCATCGTCAAGCAGATTCTCTTTTACGTTATTTTCAACCATAATAATAGCTCCTTTTCATTAAAATTTATTTTTGAAAACAGGTTCATTGTCGGTTCGGTGCTCGCCTTAGTCGTAATTCGCAACCCCCTGGTAGACTGTCTCGACGCTCTCCTCCGTAACGCATCTGATGAGCAGCTCCGGCTCGCCCACCTCATTCAGGATAGGTCTGATCCGCAGCGTTGTGCCGTCGTCCAGATTGTACAGCAACCCCTTGTGCAGCGGAGCATCGTAAAAGCAGGGCTGGATACACATCTCCACGTCAGCCGTTTTTCCAGCCAGAATGCTGTTGAGTGCCGCCTCTGCATACTGCTCCTCTTCACGGTTCTCGGGCATGAGATTCGCATCATTGAAGTAAAGTTCGATCATATCAGTTTCCCTTTCATTATGCACATTTATTGCTCTTCAGAGTTAAGGTCAAAGCCTTGTCCGCCGGGCAGATGGACTGCAACAGCCCCCGCGCCTTGCTCTCCAGCCGTTGGAGTTCAGCACGCACCTGTTCCCATTCCTTCAGCTCCCCGCTGGCGACTCCCTCACGAATCGTGCGTCTTACAACTTCTGCCAGCGCCTCCTCCAGCCTTGCATGATAGGTACAAATATCGTACTCCACCCCGCCATCGGCTTTCGTATGCGCCTTTTTCAACGTATAACACACGCGGTTCGCATCCAGATAATAGTTATTCCAAACTTTCAGCATCATCAACACCTCCACATTGTATTTTTTGTTCATTTTGCCAGAGTCTATGTCCAGGTCCCCTTGTTGGCAGGGCGCTGCCCGGACGCTATGTCCTTAAGGACAACCAGACCTTCACTTTTGCTGCCTTGCCACTCCTGGCCGCTTCAGCAGTATCTTCCTATCCCGTCCCAAAGAACGGAACCAGATTTCTGTTCACGATGAACTCCTCCCTTCTTAAGAATTGTCAACGTTGGAAAGCCGCACAAGAATTCCCGTTTTGTCAACATCGTGTCGTGAGTATACCACCATCAGGTACCTCTGTCAAGAATTTTTTGAAACAAAATATTTATTTTGAGAATTTTGCAACGTCTGCAATTTCAAATTTCCGTTTTTTGCTTTTTTCGTTCTTGCAATTGTTGACAGCTTTAGAACTCCATGATATTATATAAATACCTATTAGAAAGGAGTGTTTCAGAATGAGCGTCTGCCAGAACATTAAGGCCGTTGCGGAAGTTAGGGGGATTTCCATCAAAGAACTCAGCCGCAGGGTTGATATCCCCTATACCACTTTATATAACATGTTAAATCGCGACAGCGAACGGTTCGACCTCAATCTGCTGGAGCAAATCGCACAATCCCTGGACGTATCCGTTGGAATATTAATGGGCTCCGCTGTGCCCAGCATGACCGAGCTCTTAGGTGAGCATTATTCATCATACAGCAACCCAAAAAGCTCAATGCGTCACCCTTCTGATGATGAAATCACCAATCAGCAAAAAGATACGGAAGACAACTCGTACAATAACGAAAAAAACGACCGTTTTCCGTTTGATCCAGGCGACAAAAGGCACAGCTCCCTATGCGAATTCGACCAGCTAAATCCTCTTGGGCAGGAAGTCATTGTGCAGCTTCTGCTATCCATAAGGGCCCATCAGTTTGAGGGTGATTTGCGGCGCGAGTTCATCTTCCTGCTGAAGCATTCCAACAACAAGGCTGTCTTTCAACTGAATCAGGCGCTTATGAGCTTGTCCTATTTAAGTAGCTTCAACGATCAGTATGCCACGCCAAGTTTTACCGAGCTTCTCGAAAATCTGGACACCGAAGCAGACTGATTCCATCCCCCTCATTTCTCTCCATAGAGCAATGGGGGTATTTTTATGCCCATCCACCCAAAAAAGCAGCCCCACCACCCGACGGGACTGCTCTTGAGGTGTACGATTCAGTTTTTTTACAGGTTCATCAGGGGGCTGGTCTGCGTCCCGCGATCCACTATGTCCTTATCCTTGATGCCAAGCAAGTACCGCTGCGTGATCATGATATTGACGTGCCCCATCAAGCGGGATACGCTGTACAGGTCCAAGCCGTTTTTCAGCTGCATCTGAGCGAAGGTGTGGCGGCAGGTATGCGGACTAACGCGTACCGAGGGCGACACTCCCACCTCTTTTGCCGCATGTTTCAGCATCCGGGCAACCGCTTCATCCGTCAAAGGCTTCCCGTTTTTGCTGAGAAACAGGTTCTTGTGGCGACTGGGGTATTCCTTTAAATAGGCATCCCGTAGGGTACGATACTTCATCAGCTGCTTGGACAGCGCAGGCGACTTTGGCACCACGCGTTCCTTGCTGCCCTTGCCATGCTTGACCAGAATATAGTCCGGTTTGATGTCTTCCGGCTCCATCAGGATCATCTCATTGCAGCGCATCCCGGTGTCGAACAGCAGCATAATGATGGTCTTATTCCTCACCGACAGGAAATCTGTCCCATCGTAAAATCGGATCATCCGCCTCATCTCATCCACGGTAAAGGTATCAATGATGGTTTTGGGCTGACGAAGAGGCTTCACCTTCTTGGCCGGGTTATCCCGTTCATCCAGATAGCCTTCGGTCACCAGATAATTGAACCAAGTCCGCCAGACTTTGAGCAGATCATTGATGTACCGTGGCGTGCTGCCCATGTCCTGCTTTTCCTTCATCAGATCCCGGATGTGGTGTGGCTTGACCTCCTCCAGTTCGGTGATCCGTCTCAATTCCAGAAAGTCCACCAGGAATCGTGTCGCTGCCCGGTAGTTGCGCAGGGAGCCTTTGGCAAGATGGCGGCATTCGCAGTCGTACAGAAATTCATCGCGGAGATCCTTCAAACACATAAAAAACACCCTTTCTCTCATGGAAGAACCACAAAAGAAAGGGTGCAAAAATCTCTAAAATGGTTGTCGTACCAAATCAGGCTTGTTCGTAGTTGAGCAAGACAAACTCCAGTCGACAAATCATTCAATTTTTATCGCAGCTACGAGATCAGCAGTTCTCAGCGAAGTACTTAATGGTACGAACCATCTGAGAGGTGTAGG
>ERZ839489.1143-NODE-1143-length-18518-cov-3.688620_pt1 | contig 18518 bp, 16 predicted proteins | sample MGYA00519938_ERZ839489 | MGnify/ENA primary metagenome ERZ839489 (study PRJEB31850, sample SAMEA3708846) | human gut metagenome | biome: human gut; feature: human-associated habitat; material: faeces | place: China | collected 2014 ...
AAAATTCATTTATCAGAGAAAGAAGAAAACAAAGCGTGGTGAAGTGGAGAATCCAATTGAGGTTGTGAAAAAAGTGTTAATTGGTATAAAAGGATTGCTTGACTAGAAAAAAGAAGATATAATAAAAAAAGTGGACATTTCTTTGCCCATCAGAATGAAGGAGGATACGAAAACGATATGAAAAAGAGATTATTTGCGCTGGCTCTTGCGGGAGTATTGGCGGCTGCAACACTGACCGGATGCGGATCATTAAAAGGAGACGAGACGGTTGCGACAGTCGATGATACAAAGATTGATGCGGATCTGGCCAATTTCTTCGCAAGATATACACAGGCAACATATGAGACATATTATTCTGCTTATCTGGGAGAAGATATGTGGAATTCAGATGCTTCTGACGGAGAGACATACGAAGAATCTGTAAAGAGTTCTGTACTGAAGTCACTGGAAGATATGATTCTTCTTGAAAAGCATATGGAAGATTATGATGTGTCAATTACAGATGAAGATAAAGCAATGATCAAGGAGACAACGCAGCAGTTTCTGAATGATAATTCTTTAGATGACAAGAATCTTGTATCTGGCAATGAGAAGACTGTAAATCGTGCATTGACACTGATGGCAGTTCAGCAGAAGATGCGAACTGCGATCCAGGCCGGGGCAGATACAGAAGTCTCAGATGAAGAAGCAGCACAGAAGAGCATGGATTATGTGTTCATTTCTTATCAGACAAAAGATGATTCCGGCAACAGCAAAGACGTTTCCGATGATGAAAAAGCGCAGTTAAAGTCTCAGGCAGAGGCGATTGCTTCCGGTCTGAAGGAAGGTGGAGATTTGAATGCGCTTGCAGAAGAGCAAGGGGCAACGGTTCAGACACTGACGTTTGATAAAGATACAACTTCTCCTGATGAAGATTTGATTAAAGCCGCAGATGCACTGGGCGAGGGAGAATCTACAGATGTGATTGAGACAGAAAAAGGCTGTTACGTAGCAAAAGTTACAAGCCTGTTAGATCGTACAGCAACGGATTCTAAGAAATCACAGATTGTACAGGAACGTCAGACAAAGCTTTATGATGATACAGTGAAAAAGTGGAGAAAAAAAGCAGACATTAAAGTGCATAAGGGTGTGTGGAAAAAAGTAAGTTTCCAGAAAGTGTCTGTAAAGATGAAGACTGAGACTCAGACACCGTATACAGATCAGGTGCAGACAGATGATCAGGCTCAGACAGATAATTAAAATGCAGTAAGTCTGAAAGACATGAAAAAATTTCCATAGAGAAGAAAAGACCTGTCGGTTGGCAGGTCTTTTCTATCATATAGGAGATGGAATTTCCTATATGGTAAAATTATTTGAAATATGTGGATACAAGATCATTGACAAGCTTACCATCAGCTTTACCTTTTACCTTTGGCATCAGGTGTTTCATAATATTTCCTTTGTCTTTTCCGGTTGGGTTCTCGATACCAAGTTCAGATAACACACCTTCGATGATTGCCTTTATCTCGTCTTCGCCCATCATTTTTGGAGCGTAGGCTTCCAAAACAGTCAGGCGGCGGTTACATTCTTCAATAATATCAGTACGGTCAGCAGGTGTCATCTCCAAAGTCTCTTTTGTCTGCTTGATTTCTTTCATGATAACCTGAATCTCTTCTTCTTCTGTCAGATCTGCACGTTTGTCGATCTGTTTATTCTTAAGAGCTGCCAGAAGCATGGATAAAGTTTCTTTTTTCTCCTTTTCGCCGGCTTTCATAGCTGCGACCATAGCACTTCTAATTTCATCAATTTTACTCATGATACATATCCTCCTCGAAATTACTACTTTTATTATACAAGACTAGATTGAAAATATCCAGCCCTGGATTTTGAAAGAAAGATTCGTACAGAAATAATGCTTCATTCTGATATTAGAATTAACAGAAAACTAACAAAAATTTTGGAAAAACAATAAGTGAGTTTGTAGAAAAAATAACTGAAATATAGTATAATATTTTTTATATCAAGAATAAATAATCTGTCATTTTACGGGTAGATGATAGAATTAGAAAGGGGAACTATAATGGGCAAAGAAATGATAGCAATGTTACTTGCCGGAGGGCAGGGCTCCAGACTGTATGCGCTGACCCAGAAGCTTGCAAAACCGGCAGTTCCATTTGGCGGAAAGTACCGAATCATAGACTTTCCACTTTCAAACTGCGTAAATTCAGGTATTGATACAGTAGGTATTCTGACTCAGTATCAGCCTCTGGAGCTGAATGAGTATATCGGAAATGGGCAGCCGTGGGATCTGGACCGAATCTATGGAGGAGTTCATGTATTACCACCATATCAGAAGGCATCTGGCTCAGATTGGTATAAAGGTACAGCAAATGCAATTTACCAGAATATTTCATTTATCGAGCGCTATGATCCGGAATATGTCATTATTTTATCGGGAGATCAGATCTGCAAGCAGGATTATAGTGATTTTCTTAGATTCCACAAAGAAAAGAACGCAGAATTCAGTGTTGCGGTTATGGAAGTCCCGTGGGAGGAGGCACCAAGATTCGGACTTATGGTCACGGACGATGATGACCGTATCACGGAATTCCAGGAAAAACCGAAGAATCCGAAATCCAATCTTGCCTCTATGGGTATCTACATATTCAACTGGGATATTTTAAAACAATACCTGATTGAAGATGAGGCTGACCCGGAATCTGAAAATGATTTTGGAAATAATATTATACCGAATCTGCTGCGTGATGAGAGAAAAATGTACGCGTATCACTTTAACGGATACTGGAAAGATGTAGGAACGATTCCATCTCTCTGGGAAGCGAATATGGAAGTACTGGATCCGGAACACAGTGGAATTAACCTGTTTGATGAAGACTGGAAGATCTATAGCCGGAACAGTGGTATGCCGGGCCATAAGATCTGCGCCGGAGCCAGTGTGGAGAATTCTATGATCACAGATGGATGTAAGATTGCAGGCAGCGTGAAACATTCCATCCTATTTGCCGGAGTGAAAGTAGAAGCCGGAGCAGTTGTAGAAGATGCAGTCGTTATGGGCAGAACAACGATTAAAGCCGGAGCCAGTGTAAAGCATTGTATTGTTGCGGAGAATGTAGTGATCGGTGAAAATGCTGTGGTAGGGGCTATGCCGACAGAGGATGAGCAAGGAGTTGCAACCATCGGACCGGATGTCTGCGTCGGAACAGGTGCCAAGATTGGATCGAATGCCATGATCAGTGAAGATGTAAAGGACGGTGAAGAAAAATGATAAATGCAAATGCGGACGCAATGGGAATTATTTTCCCGAATAATTATGATAAGTTTGTTCCGGAACTGGTCAGCGAAAGACTAATGGCTTCCATTCCATTTGCAAGCCGTTATCGAATGATCGATTTTTTGTTATCCAGTATGGTTGGCTGCGGAATTGATAAAATAGAAGTGCTTGTTCGTGAGAATTATCATTCGCTTGTAGACCATTTAGGTGGTGGCCGAGAGTGGGATCTCAGCCGTAAGAACGGAGGACTTAGTATCTTTCCTCCATTTGCCCAGAAGTCTATCGGCAGTATGGGAGGAGGAAGAGTGGAAGCGCTTGCCAATATTCTTCCGGTACTCAAAAAGCAAAAAGAAAAATATGTGATTATGGCAGATACGAATATTGCTGCAAATTTTGATTTCAATGCGCTGATCGCACAGCATGTAAAAACGGATGCAGATATTACGTTCGCTTATACAAAAGAGGAACTGCCACAGGAACTGACTGGTGCAAAAGATGCAAGTAAAGGGCTTTATTATACGTTGAAGCTGGATGGAGATAAAGTAGAAGACATCTACATCAATAAGCAGGAGCAGGGTGTGCAGAATTTCTCTATGAATATTTACATTGCGAACAGAGAGTGGATGATCGATACCATTAATGCAGCGTTTATGCGTGGAGCTATTTCACTGGAGAGGGATATCCTGATCCCGCATCTGGATACATATAAAGTCATGGCTTATGAGCATAAAGGATATGTGGCGAGAATCACCGGACTTAAGAGCTATTTTGATGAGAACATGAAACTTCTGGATGATAAGAATCTTGAGGAGCTTTTTACAGGTAATCCCATCTATACAAAGATTCGTGACGATAATCCGACCAGATACATCGGCAATGCAAAAGCAAGTAATGTTATGGTAGCAGACGGTTGCGTGATCGAAGGTGAAGTGGAGAACAGTATTTTATTCCGTGGTGTGAAGATCGCAAAAGGTGCGAAAGTGAAGAATTGTGTTTTAATGCAGGATACGATCGTTGGAGAAGGTACAAAGCTGGAATATATCATTTCAGATAAGAATGTAAAAATCACCGATGGAAAAGAATTAAAGGGTGATGAAGCGTTTCCTGTATTTGTTGCGAAAGGACAGGTTGTCTAGTGAACGGGTGCATGTTATGCCCGAGACAGTGCCAGATTAAGCGAGAAGAAGGAAAGCGTGGCTTTTGTGGGGAGTCGGATTTGGTCCGGCTTTCCAGAGCCGCGCTTCATATGTGGGAAGAACCGTGTATCTCCGGGACAAATGGATCCGGAGCTGTTTTTTTCTCTGGCTGTACGCTTCGATGTGTATATTGCCAGAATTTTCACATTGCCAACAGTGAGGTTGGAAAAACAGTAAGTGTTGAACGGTTATCGGAGATATTTCTGGAGCTTCAGGAACAGGGGGCGAACAATATTAACCTTGTGACACCAACGCACTTTGTACCACAGATTATCGCGGCACTGAATCAGGCAAGAAAAAAAGGGCTTAATCTTCCAATTGTTTATAATACAAGCGGCTATGAAAAGGTGGAGACATTAAAGAGGCTGGATGGTTATGTAGATATTTATCTGCCGGATTTTAAATATCTGGATCCGGAGCATGCAAAGAAATATTCCGGGGCAGAAGATTATCCTGAGGTGGCAAAGGCTGCTCTGGAAGAAATGGTCCGGCAGACTGGGAATCCTGTATTTAATGATGCGGGGATTATGACAAAAGGTGTAATTGTGAGACATTTGTTATTGCCTGGGTGTCTGAGAGATGCGAGAAGAATTGTGAAATACCTCTATGAAACATATGGTGACCAGATTTATATGAGTCTCATGAACCAGTACACTCCACTCGATACGTTGAATCGGGAAAAATATCCGGAGCTTGCCAAGAAAGTGACGAAAAAAGCATATGATGTTCTAGTGGATTATGCTATAGATCTTGGCGTGGAGCAGGCATTTATTCAGGAAGGCGAAACGGCAAAAGAAAGCTTTATTCCTGATTTTTCCTACGAAGGAGTGTAATGAAGAACAGATGCCAGAAGATATGAAGAGCTATCGGCATTTCATTATTGACATTTGAAGAGAGTTCTTGAATAACAGGAACGTGAATGATAAAAAGGTAAAGAAAATTTAACGAAGGAGTAAAGATATGGCAGACAGAGCCCAGTTTCAGAAAAAATTAGGAGAGCTTCTTGCAGTTGCAGCAAGCCAGAATAATAAAATGACCAGTCAGGAAGTGCAAGCTTTCTTTCAGGATGACAATCTTACAGATGAGCAGATGAATCTGGTTCATGAATTCCTGATGTCTCAGAAAGTGGAAGTAATCGGATATACAGGAACTATAGAAAATACAGAAAAAACAGAACAAGAAGAAAAAGATACATTAAGCCAGCAGGAAAAAGACTATGTGGCAGAATATCTGATCGATATTGAAAAAATGGCGAAGCAGACGGAGGAAGAGGTAACACTTGCATATTATCTTCCAAAAGTCGTGGAAGAAGCAGTAAAGCTGCATATGCCGGGAATCTTCATCGGTGATGTGATCCAGGAAGGCAATGTCAGCTTGATGCTGTACTTAGGTGAGAATAAGAAAGCAACAGAAGCAGAAGTGCTGGAGCAGGTGCGCGCTGGAATCCGGGTGATGCTGGAATCCCACACCGAAGAAAAACGCCGCGATAAGAAGATGGTCGAGCGGGTGAATGATCTGGACGAGACAATCAAAAGCATGAAGGAAGAATACGGAAGAAAAGTATCGGTCGATGAAGTGGCGGAGCGTATGGGTATTACGGAAGACACCGTGGAAGATATCCTGAAGCTTGCAGGCGAAGAAGTGAAGGATGAGTAAAGGTGAGTTCTGTCTGTAAGTGGAGGTTGTAAAAAAGCGAAAGAATCGCCTTTGGTGAGTATTCATAGTGGCTATGCCAATGAACATATCCATTATTGATATTAAGGAGGAAATCGGACAATGGCAAAGAGTACAAGAGGATATTGTAAGTATTGTGGAAAAGAATATACAAGAACAGGTATGCTAAAACATTTGCAGAGTTGTAAGAAGCGGATGGAAGTGTGTGAAAATTCCAAGAAGATGTCAGCTTATTATGAATTAATGTTATATGGTACATATAACAAAGATTATTGGCTTATTATACAGATAAAAGAAAATGCAACTTTGGAGTGTCTGGATCAATTTATACGCGATATCTGGGTGGAATGTTGTGGACATTTGAGCGCATTTGATATTGAAGGTGTGAGATATGAACAAATTCCAGATAATGATTTCCTGTGGGGAAAACCTGCAGAAGATATGAGCCATAAACTCAAAGAAGTGCTTGAGGTGGGAATGGAAATTGGATATGAATATGATTTTGGTTCCACAACCGAGCTTACAATAAAGGTGGTAGATTTTTATAAAGCTCCAGAACAGAAAGAAAATGTGACGATTTTATCCAGAAATAATCCGATACAGTTTACATGCTCAGTTTGTGGAAAAAATCCCGCTGTGTGGATTGATCCTATAAAAATGTATAATGAAGATCCGTTCTGGTGCGAGGAGTGTCTGGAAAAATATGAAAATGGGGAACTGGATGAAGAAATAGAAGTTGAAGAGAGCGGATATCTGCTTCCAGTTACGAATTCTCCTAGAATGGGAGTTTGCGGTTATGAGGGGAGCGACTTCTATCCGAATCAGTTTGAACCAGATGATATGTAAAACGGAAACATTTGGAAGTATTTTCAGAGATTTAGAGGTGTTTTTTTGAAAAGAGAGGCTGCCAGGAAAGGCAACCTTTTCTTTTTCAGAGAACGCTTTGTGATATTATTCTGAAATTAACCAATCAATCAAATTGATGGATTTTATGCCATTATATGAAGAGTCCATTCCGGGATTTAAAGAAAGAATAATTTTTTCGTAATTATCACTGATTTTTTGAAGAGGAGACAGTTCACGTTTGCGAACATCTTCGCTTGTCATAGATTCAGTGACTTGAACATAAATTTTATTATCCGCTTTTGTTGCGATAAAATCCACTTCAGAATTGTCTATTTTTCCAATTGAGACATCATAACCCCGGCGAAGTAATTCGAAGTAAACAATATTTTCTAATGCATGTCCACTGTCGCGATTTCGAAAACCAAGTAGATAGTTGCGAAGTCCTATATCCACAATATAATATTTCCCCAAAGTTCTTAAAAATTCTTTTCCCTTGATATCAAATCGTTTGATTTCATAGAAGAAATATGATTCCAGCAATGCATTTATATAGGATTGGACGGTATGAACACTAGGTGTCCCTTTTCGCTTTCCGTTGTCAAGCAATCCTTCATTCATCAAAGTATTTCCGATAGATGAGACAGATATATTGCTTCCTATATTATCAGCAAGAAACATAATAATTTTTTTTAAGAGAACAGGATCAGTGATTCTACTTTGTCCTTTGCGGTTTTCGCGTTCAAGAATATCTCTCATAATTACGGTTGAGTAGATGCCCTCGAGTAACATCAATGCTTTTTCCTGGTCTAATCCTATATCGGCAATGCCTGGCATTCCGCCAAATCGCATGTAAGCATCAAAAACGTCTCGAAGTTCATAACGTTCATCATTTTTATCGAAGGCTTGTTTGCGAATACCTCCCAATGAACTTTTTATTTCTCTGACTTCAAAGCCATGAAAAGTAAGAAATTCAGAAAAAGAAAGCGGTAACATTTTAATCTCTACACATCTGCCGGATAAGTAAGTGGCATATTCAGAGGAGAGCATATAGGCATTTGAACCAGTGACATAAATGTCACAGTTAAAATCAACACGGAAGGAATTGACAGCATCTTCCCAGTTAGGAACACGCTGAACTTCGTCGAAGAAAAGGTACATTCTCTTATTAGGGACGATATGTTGTTTTACATATTCGTAAAAAGAGTCACTGTTCATATTTTTAAAGGCATGGGATTCAAAATTCATTTCAAGAATCTGCTCATCAGTAATGCCACTTTCCTTCAGATGTAAAACCATTAATTTGATCAGGCTCGATTTTCCACATCTGCGGATTCCAGTAACAACTTTTACAGGTTCGGTATCTTGAAATGCGATGATTTTATTTAGATATAAATCTCTTTTTTTGAGTTTATGTGTATCAATCATTTACCATTCCTCCTATCTTGTGTATGAATATAGCATAAATTAAAAAAAAAATCAAGTTCGTGCAATTAATTGCAAAAAAAGTAGAAAAATAGAAAATTTTGCAATTAATAAACAGAAGTTTGGAGCTTGAAAGGTTCTGTTATGCAATGCTTGAATTCTGCTTCCTTTATTAGAATAATTTTCATGCATTTTCACATAATAGCATTAAAAGTAAAATTTAGCATGAGAAGAAAGAACAGCCATGCGGAATCAATCATGGAGGAATCATATGAAGGCAACAGGAATTGTACGTCGGATTGATGACCTGGGACGTGTGGTCATTCCGAAAGAAATACGAAGAACACTTAGAATCAGAGAAGGTGATCCACTGGAGATATTTACCGACCGGGAAGGCGAGATTATATTGAAAAAATATTCACCGATCGGAGAGCTTGCTGCATTTGCAGGTATGTATGCAGACAGCCTGGCAAAAGAGGCAGGGTGCCTTGTGTGTATCTGTGATATGGATCAGGTCGTGGCAGCTTCCGGAAACGGGAGAAAAGAGGTGCAGGAAAAGTATATCAGCAAAGTTCTTCAAGGGGAACTGGAAGAAAGAAACAGTATTCTGGCAAAGGTTGATGAGAAGAAATATATCCGGGTGTTCCGGGAACAGGAAAAGGATTATGTATGGGAATCTATTACACCGATCATTTGCGAAGGAGATGTTGTGGGGGCAGTTATTTTACTGTCATCAGATGAAAAAGAAAAGTTTACAAAACTGGAACAAAAGCTGGGGGCATGTGCGGCAGGATTTCTTGGAAAGCAAATGGAGTGATAAAATTTGCAGAAGCAGTCATATTCGCCGGATCTGGCTCATACCTTGTGGTAGACAAGGAGGAAAGAGATGGAGAATATGCAAAAAAATATAAAGGTCATATGGTGGATCAAGTCACTTCTGGCTTCTTATATTGTCACCGGTATATTACTTTTGGTTTTGACATTTTTTATGTATAAATTTGAATTAAATGAAAAAATTGTATCGGCGGCAATTGTTGGAATCTATGTAGTGTCAACATTGATCGGAGGAGTGATCATAGGGAAACTGACAAAATCAAAACGGTACTTGTGGGGGATGGTTCTTGGAATCCTATATTTTGTATTGCTTTTGCTCATTACACTTGGAGTTTACAGAACTCTGAATGGAGACAGTGTAAGTATTGTCACATCACTGATACTATGTGCAGGCGGCGGTATGACCGGTGGTATGATATCATGAAAGACTAAAAAATAAGAGCTGCGTATATCTCTTGTAAAAAGGAAACAGATATAGGCAGCTTTTATTTTACGTACGGTTCATAATCGTAATGACGAATGTATATGTCCCTTACAGAAAGTAGAATAGTTACAGCTCGAATCAGAAAGTTTTTGCCACATGTAAAAATGTAAAGATACCAGAATGGAAAGTGTTTTCGCTGGCATCTTATGAATTATGGTCAACCTGATCCATGTACTTGATGAGGCGGAAGATCTGGCTTGTATAGCCCCATTCATTATCATAGAAACAGATGACCTTAAAGAAGTGAGAATTTACTTGGATTCCCTGTCTTGCATCAAAGATAGAAGCGTGTGGATCTCCGATGAAATCAGAAGATACAACTTCATCATCTACATAATCAAGAATGCCGGACAAATATGTCATGGAGGCTTCCTTTACTTTTTTGCAGATATCCTCATAAGATGCAGACTCTTTTAGTGCGACGTTCAGATCAACGATTGAGACGTCTGTAGTTGGAACACGATAAGAAATACCACTCATCTTGTCCTTCAGAGAAGGAATGACGAGAGAGATAGCCTTAGCGGCTCCGGTTGTGGATGGAATCAGATTGCCGAATGCAGAACGTCCGGTACGCCAGTCCTTGAGAGAACGGCTGTCCACAACTTTCTGCTTGGCAGTTGCGGCGTGGATCGTAGACATCAGCCCATATTCAATTCCATAATTGTCTTCCAGCACTTTACAGATAGGTGCAAGACAGTTGGTCGTGCAGGATGCATTGGACACAACGGACATATCTTTCGAATAACCGGTATGGTTGATTCCCATGATGAATGTAGGTGTTTCTTCATCTTTTGCAGGTGCAGAAATAATGACTTTTTTTGCACCACCTTGCAGGTGAGCACTTGCCTTTTTTGCCGTGCAAAATGCTCCGGTTGCATCGATGATGTATTCGGCACCGCAGGAACCCCAAGGGATGGAAGCAGCATCACCTTCTGTGAAGACAGGAATCTTCTGCCCGTTAATGATAAGTCCGTGTTCATAAGTTCCAAGTTCTCCCTGGAAACGTCCAAATGTAGAGTCGTAGCGGATCATATAGACCATATAATCAAAATCCGCATTTCTTGCGTTAATTCCACATAATTTAAAAGTTTCCGGTCGACTGATGGCGATACGGAGTGCAACGCGTCCAATACGTCCGAATCCGTTAATGCCAATTGAAATTGCCATGTTACAATTACCTCCTATAAGACATATTAATGAAGTGGCAATTTCTGATTCATTTGTAATCTAACGCAAGTGTAACATAGTAAAATTGAAAAAACCACCTTTTTGCAGGTAATTAAAATATTAACGGGAATAATTAAAAATTAACGATTCAGATAAAAATATTGCGAAAAAGAAAGGAAGATGCTATACTTATAAAAGTCAAGAAAGACAAGGAGGAATGTAGTGATGAAACATGTGAAAACATTGAATACACAGACTCTGAACAAGACAGTGAAAAAAGGCGGTTGCGGCGAATGTCAGACATCTTGCCAGTCAGCATGCAAGACTTCCTGTACAGTAGGAAATCAGACCTGTGAGCAGAGCAAATAAGTAAAAGAACATAGGTGAAAAACCAGGAGACAGCGGTCTTAAAAGGGTCGCTGTCTCTGTTCTGTTGCCAAATAACCATGAAAATTTTTAAAGAGATAGAAAAAATAGAAAAGGAGATTATTACTGTGATTCATCAGTATAAGAATAACGGATATAACATTGTTCTGGATGTATACAGTGGAGCCGTACATGTGGTCGATGACCTGTGCTATGATGTGATTGCTGTACTGAATGAACCGGACGAAGAACCAACAGCTGAGATTTTAAAGAGTGATCTTACATGGGAGAATCTGAAAAAGCGTCTTAGAGATACATATAGCGAGGAAGATTTAAGAGATGCTCTTGATGATGTCATTGAACTGACAGAGGACGGGAAATTATTCACAAAGGATGAGTTTGAATATCTTGTTCCAATCGTGAAGAAGAGAAAGACAGTTGTAAAGGCTCTTTGCCTTCACATTGCACATGATTGTAATCTGGCCTGCAGGTACTGCTTTGCAGAAGAAGGCGAGTATCATGGAAGACGTGCTCTTATGAGTTATGAAGTCGGAAAGAAGGCATTAGATTTCCTGATCGCAAATTCCGGAAGCAGAAGAAATCTGGAAGTAGATTTCTTTGGAGGAGAGCCACTTATGAACTGGCAGGTTGTCAAAGATCTGGTAGCATACGGAAGAGAACAGGAAAAGCTTCATGACAAGAATTTCCGATTTACAGTTACGACGAACGGCGTTCTTCTGAATGATGAGATTCAGGAGTTTGTCAATAAAGAGATGGACAATGTTGTGCTAAGCCTGGATGGACGAAAAGAAATCAATGATAAGATGCGTCCGTTCCGCAACGGAAAAGGAAGCTACGATCTGATCGTGCCGAAATTCCAGAAGCTGGCTGAAAGCCGTAATCAGGAGAAGTATTATATCCGTGGGACATTTACAAGAAATAATCTGGATTTCTCCAATGATATCCTGCATTTTGCAGATCTTGGATTCAAGCAGATGTCCATTGAGCCGGTCGTAGGTGACGAATCCGATCCATATGCGATCCGCGAAGAGGATATTCCACAGATCAAAGAAGAGTATGATAAACTTGCCAAGATTATGATCGAACGAGAGAAAGAAGGCAAAGGATTTAATTTCTTCCACTTTATGATCGATCTGGAAGGCGGCCCATGTGTGATGAAACGTATGTCCGGCTGTGGTTCCGGAACAGAATATCTGTCTGTCACACCATGGGGAGATCTGTATCCATGTCATCAGTTTGTCGGGCAGGAAGAATTCCTGATGGGAAATGTAGACGATGGAATTGTAAAGCCGGAGATTGCAGATGATTTCAGAAGCTGCAGTGTATATTCAAAAGAAAAATGTAAAAATTGTTTCGCTAAATTCTACTGTAGCGGTGGATGTATGGCAAACTCTTATAATTTCCATGGAACGATCCATGATTGTTATGATGTTGGCTGTGAGATGCAGCGTAAACGTGTGGAATGTGCCATTATGATCAAAGCAGCACTGGCAGATGCATAATGTGTAACATAGAATCCTTCGAAGGAATGGAAGAAAGAGAAAGGAAGTAAATCATGAAAAAAAGCAGAGGCATACTTAGTCTTATTGTGGCAGCAGCCTTGATCGTACTGCTTGGTTTTACGACAATTGTTGGATTCGGAAAAGGCCATACAGGTTCTATGAAGAATATCAAACTGGGTCTGGACCTTGCCGGTGGTGTAAGTATCACATATCAGGTCAAAGATGACAATCCGTCGGATGAAGAGATGAGTGATACAATCTATAAGCTGCAAAAGCGTGTAGAACAGTATAGTACAGAGGCAAGTGTATATCAGGAGGGAAGCGACCGTATTAATATCGAGATTCCTGGTGTTACAGATGCCAATGAGATTTTAGACGAACTGGGACAGCCGGGTTCCCTGTATTTTATTGCGCAGACAGGCAGTGACGGCTCAGCAAACTACAGTCAGGTGAACAGTACGGGAGATGCGTCCAAAGATTATCAGCTCAACAAGACAATTGAAGAATTGCAGGCAGACGGTTCTATTGTACTGAGTGGCAATGATGTAAAAAGTGCCCAGGCTCAGACAACAGAAGACCAGTTGACAAAGAATAAACAGAATGTTGTATCTCTTACATTTACAAAAGATGGAACAACAAAGTTCGCAGATGCAACAACAAAAGCACTGGCAGCAAGCCAGAGCATTGGTATCTATTATGACGGAGCATTTGTAAGTGTTCCGAATGTACAGGCAGCCATTACAAATGGACAGGCTAACATGACCTATGAAGAAGCAGATGCGCTTGCTTCTACAATCCGTATCGGTGGTTTGAAGCTGGAACTGGAAGAGTTGCGTTCTAATGTTGTAGGAGCCCAGCTTGGTGAGCAGGCAGTTGCGACCAGTTTAAAAGCCGGAGCAATCGGACTTGCAATTGTATTTGTATTCATGTGTTGTGTATACTTGCTTCCGGGACTTGCATCCGGACTTGCACTTTTAATCTATACAGGACTTGTACTTATAATCCTGAATGCATTTGAAGTAACATTGACACTTCCGGGTATTGCCGGTATCATTCTTGGCATTGGTATGGCAGTAGATGCCAACGTTATCATCTTCGCTCGTGTACGTGAAGAGATGGTACGCGGAAGAAGTGTAAAGAATTCTCTGAAGATTGGTTTCCAGAAAGCTTTATCAGCAATCTTAGATGGTAATATTACGACTCTGATTGCAGCAGTTGTATTGTGGTTCAAAGGTTCCGGTACAGTAAAAGGATTCGCGCAGACACTTGCAATTGGTATCATCGCATCTATGTTTACAGCACTTGTTATTACAAGATTGATCGTAAATGCATTTTATGCAGTTGGACTTAGAAGTGAAAAATTATATTATCGTCCAAAGAAAGAGCGTGAGCCAATCGATTTCCTTTCAAAGAAAAAAGTGTTCTTTACAATTTCTCTTGTATTAATTGCAGCAGGAGTGATCACAATCGGTGTCAATGCAGGAAGAGGAAAAGGAGCATTTGCATACAGCCTTGAATTCCAGGGCGGTACATCTACAAATGTAACATTTGATAAAGATTACTCTATTGATGAGATTGATAAGGAAATTGTTCCGGTTGTAGAAAAGGTAACTGGAGATAACAATGTTCAGACTCAGAAAGTAGCCGGAACCAATCAGGTTATTATCAAGACAGTTACACTGGATCTTGACAAGCGTGAAGCACTGAATAAGGCTATGGTTGATAACTTCGGTGTGGACGAATCAAAGATCACGGCAGAAAATATCAGTTCTACAGTAAGTAATGAGATGCGAAGAGATGCAGTTATCGCGGTTGTTATTGCGACAATCTGTATGCTTCTGTATATCTGGTTCCGATTCAAAGATATCCGTTTCGCTACCAGTGCGGTACTTGCTCTTTTACATGACGTCCTTGTTGTAGTAGGATTCTATGCAATTGCAAGAATCTCTGTTGGTAATACATTTATCGCGTGTATGCTGACAATCGTTGGATATTCCATCAACGCGACCATTGTTATCTTTGACCGTATCCGAGAGGAAATGCGTGGTAAGACAAAGAGCAGTGATGTTGCAGCAGTTGTAAACAAGAGTATCACACAGACGCTGACAAGAAGTATCTATACATCTCTTACAACATTTGTCATGGTAGCAGTACTTTACGTCATGGGTGTAAGTTCTATCAAGGAGTTTGCACTTCCATTGATGGTCGGAGTTGTATGCGGAGCTTACTCATCTGTATGTATCACAGGAGCGCTGTGGTATGTAATGAAACGCTTCAAGAAGTAATTTTAAATACTATAGAACAGCCAAAGTCATATTTTATGGCGAGGCTGTTCTTTTCTTAAAGTAAATATTTGCAAAGTAAATAAAATGATGTTGGAGATTCCTGGCGAAAGTGTAGTATTTACTTTGCAAATATTTATTTGGATAAAACAGGAGAGACGAAAATTATGGAACGCTGGGTACTTTTAAGAAAAGGTGCTGATTTTGAGGCTATCAGTAAGAAATTTCATATTAGTCCGAGACTGGCCAGTCTGATCCGTAACCGGGATGTTATTGGAGATGAAGCAATCAACCAATATCTGAATGGTACAATTGCGGAACTCTACGATGGAATGCAGATGAAGGGTATGCCACAGGCGGTGGAAATTCTGACTGAAAAAATCAGGGACCGGGAAAAAATCCGTGTCATTGGAGACTATGACTGTGATGGGATCAATGCGACATATATTCTTTTAGAAGGTCTGGAAAAGCTTGGCGCAAAGGTGGACAGCGATATCCCGGATCGTATCAAAGATGGATATGGATTAAATCAGCATCTGATTGACCGGGCACATGAAGATGGAATTGATACGATCATCACCTGCGATAACGGAATTGCGGCAGCGAAAGAAATTGAGTATGGAAAAGCGCTTGGTATGACGATCATCGTAACAGACCATCATGAAGTGCCGTACAAGGAAAATGAAGCGGGAAGAAGATACATTTTACCGCCGGCAGATGCAGTTGTTGACCCAAGGCAGGAAGGATGTGAATATCCATTTAAAGGATTATGTGGTGCAGCGGTTGCATACAAGCTTGTAGAGGCGCTCTGTGAGGCAAATGGTCAGGACGTGGCGGATCTGGATTATCTTTTGGAAAATGTTGCAATTGCAACAGTGGCAGATGTGATGGATCTGACAGAGGAAAATCGAATTCTGGTGAAGCAGGGTCTTGAGATGCTAAAGAGGACCTCTAATCTGGGACTACGTGCACTGATCCAGTGTATCGGGCTGGAGGGAAAAAAGATTCAGGCATATCACATCGGATTTATTCTTGCTCCGTGTCTGAATGCCAGTGGTAAGCTGGATACGGCAAAAAGAGCACTGGCACTGCTTCGGGCAAAGACAGGGCGGGAGGCAGATATGCTGGCAGGTGATCTGAAAGCATTGAATGAGAGCCGTAGAGATATGACAGACCGCGTTGTAGATGAGGCAATGGCGAAAGTGGAACAGACAGATATCCGGGGGGATAAGGTGCTTGTTATCTATCTGCCGGATTGTCATGAAAGCCTTGCCGGCCTTGTGGCTGGACGTGTGAGAGAAAATTACTATCGTCCGGTATTTGTATTGACGGATTCCGAAGATGGAGTCAAAGGATCGGGAAGATCGATTGAAAGCTATTCCATGTATGAAGAACTGACAGGCTGTGGGGATCTTCTGACAAAATTCGGCGGACATCCGATGGCGGCAGGACTTTCACTTGATAAAGAAAATGTTGAGAAATTCAAAAGAAGACTAAATGATCAGTGTACGCTTTCAGAAGAAGAGCTGACAGAAAAAGTAGTGATCGATATGGAACTGCCATTTGCTGCTATTACAGAACATTTTATAGAAGAACTTGAATACATGGAACCATTTGGAAAAGGTAATACAAAACCGGTTTTTGCGGCAAGAGGCGTCGCCATGCAGCATGTGAAGATCATCGGGAAAAATAAAAATGTTGCAAAAGCAACAGCAATCGATGCGGCGGGAAACCGGATGGAAGCCATCTGTTTTCATGATGCACAGGAATTTGCAGAACGGTGTGAAAGAAATAATGGTAAAATGTCCATTACATTTTACCCTGGAATCAATGAATTCCGGGGAGAAAGACAAATTCAGATTGTAATTACCCATTATCGATAGATTTTTTTTGAAAAATGGAACAAATAATGCTATACTAAAAGATATACTTTACCTTGAAAGAGAAGAAGGAGAGAATAATTATGAAACCGATAGAAGATTATGTAGTAAGTATTCCGGATTTTCCAGAACCGGGGATCATATTTCGTGATGTGACAAGTGTATTACAGGACGCGGAAGGACTGCATCTTGCAATTGATCTGATGCAGGAAAAATTAGAAGGTCTTGACTTTGACGTAGTAGTCGGACCGGAATCCAGAGGATTTATTTTCGGGGTACCGATCGCATATAATCTGAAAAAGCCATTTATTCCGATTCGTAAAAAAGGAAAGCTTCCAAGAGAGACGGTTTCTGCAGAGTATGAATTAGAGTATGGCACAGCAACTATCGAGATGCACAAAGATGCGATCAAGCCAGGGCAGAGAGTTGTGATCATTGATGATCTGATTGCGACAGGCGGAACGAATGAGGCAATGATCCATTTGATTGAAGGTCTTGGCGGAAAGGTTGTAAAGACTGTGTTTTTAATGGAACTGGCAGGACTTCATGGACGTGACAGATTACAGGGATATGATATAGATTCAGTTATTGTATATCCTGGAAAATAGAAAAAGATATACATTTGAGAGACTAGAGAGGGAAGGAGGCGTTAATATGTCAGAGAATAAAACAACATATGAGTCACTGGACGGCAAGATTGCTCCGGAAGCATTGCTAAAAGACACAAGAGGGAAACTTCAGATGGTAGATGGGCACGGGATCAAACAGGAGGCAGATTATGATGATCCGGATAAGCTTTATGGCATGTTAATTGCCCGTATTCAAAAGTATCATCCGTCTGCGGATGTTACTCAGATCGAGAAGGCATATAATCTGGCAAAAAAAGCGCATGGAGACCAAAAGAGAAAGTCGGGAGAACCGTATATTATCCACCCGCTCTGGGTAGCGATCATTCTTGCGGATCTTGAGATGGATAAGGAGACAATTATTGCAGCTCTTCTTCATGACGTAGTGGAAGATACTCGGATTGGAGAGGATTATATCAAAGAAGAGTTTGGAGAAGAGGTAGCTCTTTTGGTAGACGGTGTTACGAAACTTGGCCGTGTAGCTTATTCTGCGGACAAACTGGAACTTCAGGCGGAGAATTTGAGAAAGATGTTCCTTGCTATGGCAAAGGATATCCGGGTTATTATCATTAAACTTGCGGACCGTCTGCATAATATGCGTACACTGCAGTTCATGACTCCGGCCAAACAGCAGGAAAAGGCTCGTGAGACAATGGATATTTATGCGCCGATCGCGGGAAGGCTTGGTATTTCTAAAATTAAGACAGAACTTGACGATTTGTCATTGAAGTATCTGAAACCAGATGTATTTTTTGATCTTGTAAATCAGATCAATGCCAGAAAAACAGAGCGTGAGGAATTTGTCCAACAGATTGTGGATGAAGTGTCCATGCATATGAAAAATGCGGGGATTAAAGCAGATGTAAATGGACGTGTAAAGCATTTCTTCAGTATTTATAAGAAGATGGTCAATCAGGATAAGACAGTAGATCAGATTTATGACCTGT
>ERZ839489.1145-NODE-1145-length-18485-cov-2.713077_pt1 | contig 18485 bp, 13 predicted proteins | sample MGYA00519938_ERZ839489 | MGnify/ENA primary metagenome ERZ839489 (study PRJEB31850, sample SAMEA3708846) | human gut metagenome | biome: human gut; feature: human-associated habitat; material: faeces | place: China | collected 2014 ...
ATCTACTATGACCTGTTCTGATTCTCTTGACGCCGTCCCGTTTCCAAGGGAAATCAGCGTAATACCATATTTCCTGACAAGTTTTCGAAGAACTTCCTTCGCCTGATCAATTTTCTTCTGCGGCTCTGTCGGATAAATAACAACCGTATCCAACACCTTGCCTGTCGGGTCCACAACTGCCAGCTTACATCCTGTTCTGAAAGCCGGATCCCAGCCAAGAACCGTCTGCCCTTTGATTGGCGGCTGCATCAGCAGCTGCTGCAGATTCTTGCCAAAAACAGTCATAGCGCCTTCTTCTGCTTTTTCGGTCAGGGCATTCCTTACTTCACGTTCCACCGCTGGTGCGATCAGACGGCGATAACTATCCTCTGCTGCCGCTTCCATCATTTCTGTTGTATAAGGATTCTTCTGATGAACAACCTGTCTTTTCAGCCAGCCAATCAGCTTCTCTTCCGGCACTTCAATCGTTACATTGACCATCTTCTCTTTCTCTGCACGGTTGATTGCCAGCACTCTGTGTCCCGCAATTTTGGATACCGGTTCAGCAAAATGATAATACATTTCATAGACAGATTTTTCTTTGTCATCCTTTGCTTCAGATACAAGACGTCCCTCTTTTTCAAACTGCTGTCGGATCCACATACGATAAGCCGCTGTATCCGCGATACTCTCTGCCAAAATATCCGAAGCGCCCTCTAAAGCTTCCTTGACATCTGCCACACCTTTTTCCTCTGACACATAGTCGGCAGCTTCTTCTTCAACCGGATGTCCGAGATTCTGTGCCATCACCGCTACGGCCAGCTTTTCAAGGCCTTTTTCCTTAGCAATCATGGCTCTTGTGCGGCGCTTTGGACGATATGGACGGTATAAATCATCCACAACCACCTGTGTCTGAGCTTCCTCGATCTGTTTCAGCAAAGCGTCTGTCATCTTCCCCTGATCACGGATGGTCGCAATGACCTGCTGCTTCTTATCTTCAAGATTTCTCAGATAGATCAGCCGTTCATAAAGCTTTCTCAGCACTTCATCGTTTAATGCCCCTGTCTTTTCCTTTCGGTAGCGGGCAATAAAAGGAATGGTATTATCCTCATCAATTAACTGTACTGCAGCTGTCCCCTGCCATTTTTCAACACCCAGTTCGCTGCTCAGTTTTGCTTCAATATCTATCATACTTTTCTCCTTTATTCATTGAATACAACGGGGCTGCAGCAAAATTATCCTATTCTTGCCGCAGCCCCGATCACTTTTATTCTATATATGCTAGTACATCGTTTTCGAAATAACTACACCATTCACTTGCCTGCGAATCCGAGTGTGCAGGTAGAAAAGCCTCGGCGTAGCCCGCTACGCCTGCGTTTTTTACCTGCACACTCGAATCCGCATCCTGCGCGATTGGTGTAGTTATTTACGAAACGATGTACTAGTTCATGAAAATACGAGCGATAAAGCCGTCAAGCTGTGATTTCTTCTCTTCAAAATCGCCCACTGTCATTGGTTCTGTTACAAAGCCATACTCACCATCCACACCTTCGGCATGGCAGATGGCAATGTTCCCAAATAAGGCTCTCGCTTTATCTTCTGTGCCATTCTTCGCACGAACAAAAAATCTGCTCTTGTACAATGTATATTCAACCAGATGCAGTTTCTGTGGCTGCCAGATCGTCATGATATGGGTTCCCATATGCTTGACTTCATCCACCACATCAGAAACAACTGCGCTTGCTGTCGGCAGCTTGCCTGCACCCTTGCCATAGAACATAACATCTCCCAGGGCATTGCCCTTTACAAGGATTGCATTAAATACATCATTCACACTATAAAGCGGATGATCATGGGCGATCATCATCGGTGCTACAAGTGCAAACAGACCGCCTTCTTCTCTGCGGCTTGTGCCAAGCAGCTTAATGCCCATGTTCATAGCCTTGGCATACTTAAAGTCTGTCTCCGTAATATGCGTGATGCCTTCTGTATGAATATCCTCATAATCCACCTGCATACCATAAGCAAGAGAAGTTAATATTGCAATCTTACGGCAGGCATCATAGCCTTCCACATCTGCTTCCGGATGTCGTTCTGCATAGCCCCTGTCCTGCGCTTCCTTCAGTACAGTATCATAATCTGCACCTGCCGTATCCATCTTGGTCAGCATATAATTCGTTGTCCCATTCAGAATACCTGTAATCTCATCAATCTCATCTGCTGTCAGAGACTGATTCAGAGGACGGATAATCGGAATACCACCGCCGACACTGGCCTCAAAAAGGAAATTAACATTCTTCTCATTGGCAAGTGCCAGTAATTCTGCGCCATGCTTCGCTACCAGTTCCTTGTTGGAAGTTGATACACTCTTTCCTGCCTGTAAAGCCTTCTTGACAAAAGTGTAAGCCGGTTCAACGCCCCCCATGACTTCGACAATAATCTTGATCTCCGGATCATCCAGGATCACCTGATAATCATGTACAATCTTCTCCTGGATCGGATCTCCCGGAAAATCTCTCAGATCCAAAACATATTTCACATCAATGGCTTCACCTGCACGCTTTGTAATTGTCTCACGATTCGTTGTCAGAACCTCTACAACACCTGAACCGACTGTACCATATCCTAAAACAGCTATATTCACAATAATCTCCTCCTGCACTCAGACTTCGTGCTCTGTCTATTCTCTTCCGAGTATTTTTATGTCGTGAATGCCCTTCATTGCATTCAGTCTCTCCACAAGTGCAGAAAAATCTCCTGTTGTCGGCAAAACGTCGATACTCAATGTCAATGACGCAACACCATTGATGGGGATTGCCTGATGAATCGTCAGTATATTGGCTCTGTAATCTGCGATCTTCCCCAATATCCCTGACAGTAGTCCCGGCTCATCATCCAGCTGTATGCTGAGCGTAATGGTCCGCCCATGAACATTCTCATGAAAAGGAATGATATCATCTTTGTACTTATAAAAAGAACTTCTGCTGATACCCGTGGCATCTGTTGCTTCCTGTACAGTCATCGCCTTCTCGGAATCGATCAGACGTTTTGCCTCCACAACCTTCAGTAAAACTTCAGGCAATGCCCGTTCCTTTACAATGTAATATTTGCCACTTTTATCCATAAAATCCACCTTTTGTTCGCATAGGAAATACACTTGTTTTTACTAGAACGATAGTAGCACAAATTATCCCCCATTGCAACTGTTTTATTGTTCCTGCGGCTGATTTTTTAAAAGATTGTTCCATTTCAGGTAGGCATTGATAAAAAGATCAATATCTCCATCCATGACCGCATCTACATTGCTGCTCTCGGCACCTGTACGATGGTCCTTGACCAGCTTATATGGCTGCATCACATATGAACGGATCTGGCTGCCCCAGGCATTATCCTTAACCTCACCGCGGATACCTGAAAGCTTCTCCTGATTCTCCTGCTGTTTCAGCAAATACAGTTTGGCTTTCAGCATCTGCATGGCTTTATCCTTATTCATATGCTGAGATCTCTCATTCTGACATTGCACAACAATATTCGTCGGCAAATGCGTAATACGGATGGCCGATGACGTCTTGTTGATATGCTGACCACCGGCACCGCTGGAACGGTACGTATCAATTCGCAGATCATCCTCATTGATCTCAATATCAAGATCTTCCTCGATATCCGGCATAACATCGCAGGACGCGAAGGATGTCTGACGTTTCCCCGCCGCATTAAATGGTGAAATACGGACAAGACGGTGAATTCCCTTCTCACTCTTCATATACCCATAGGCATTCTCTCCCGCAATTTCCACTGTTACAGACTTGATACCGGCCTCTTCACCATCCAGATAATCCAGCACGGTGGTTGTAAAGCCATGCTTCTCAGCCCATCTTGTATACATGCGGAACAACATGCTGACCCAGTCGCAGGCTTCTGTACCACCGGCTCCGGCATGCAGTGTGACGATGGCATTGTCTCCATCATACTCTTCCGAAAGCAGTGTTTTAATTCTGAGATGTTCAAAACGTTTCTCAAAATCTGCCATGGCTTCCTGTACTTCCGGAATCAGGGATGCATCATTCTCTTCATAGCCCATCTCAAGAAGTGTTTCCACATCTTCCCATGCTGTCTCCAATCGATGGTATTCTTCAACTGTGTCTTTTAAATTCTTTAATTCTTTCATGGAGTTATTGGCTTTGTCGGCATTGTCCCAAAAACCCGGTTCCTCCATCATACGCTCTAATTCTTCGATCCTTGACTTCTTGCCAGCCAGGTCAAAGTGAATCCCCCACTTCTTTTAATGGTACGGCATAGCCGTTCAGAGCGAATTTAATCTGATCGAATTCGACCACCAAAATCACCTCTTTCTATAATCAGAACCTGTTTGCAGGTTCTGGTGCGAAATCGTGTCTGCAAAGCAGGCACGATTCCAATTTATTACTGATTGCGTCCGCAACAGTTCTTATACTTAATCGGGCGACCATCCGGATAGCACTTGCCGCATGGGCAAGGATCATTCGGCTGAACTTTCTTGTTCTTTCTCTGAACAGGTTTCTTTGGACCGGAATCATCCTTGTTCGTTCCTGTTACCTTCACTTCCTGTTTGCGCTCCACTTCAGGTTTCTTGCGGATGTGCAGCATGATCATCACGATATCCTTGGAAATCGCAGCAATCATCTCTTCAAACATCTCAATACCCGCATAACGGTATTCTACAACAGGGTCCTTCTGTGCATATGCCTGCAGAGAAATACTCTGACGTAACTGATCCATATCATCAATATGGCTCATCCACTTATTGTCAATGACTTTCAGCAGGAATACACGCTCTACTTCGCGGAATGTCTCTGCAGAGCCCGTCTCCTCTGTTATCTCCTGTTCCTTCTTTGCATACAGTTCCTTGACCTGTTCTGTCACTTCATCGATCAGACGTTCTGTCGTATAGCCTTTATAATCATCCTTATTCATGGACAGTGGCTTAATCGGTGCGATTGGAAGCAATGTACGGTTCAGCAGCAGAAGATTCCATTCTGCCGGTGTCTGACCTTCATCAATAACATCATTGATCTCCGCTTTAACAACATCGCCAATCATACGGACAATCTCATCATGCATGCTCTCGCCCTTCAAGACACGGCGGCGCTCTTCATAGATCAATTCTCGCTGCTCATTGTTAACCTGGTCATATTCCAACAGGTTCTTACGAATAGCAAAGTTGTTGGACTCGATCTTCTTCTGTGCCTTCTCAACAGCATTGGAAAGCATCTTGTGTTCAATCGCCATACCATCTTCATGAGACAGTGCATTGAATACCTTCATCATCTTGTCAGAACCAAACAGACGCATCAGATCATCTTCAAGGGAAATGAAAAATCTTGTATCACCCGGATCTCCCTGTCGTCCGGCACGGCCTCGAAGCTGATTATCAATTCGTCTTGATTCATGACGCTCTGTACCGATAATCTTCAGACCGCCCAGTTCAGCCACACCATCCCCAAGCTTGATATCGGTACCACGACCGGCCATATTCGTGGCGATGGTCACCGCACCTCTTTCACCGGCATGTGCAACAATCTCCGCTTCCTTCTCATGGAACTTCGCATTCAGAACGGTATGCGGAATCCCCTCTTTTCTCAGACGGTTACTGATTTCTTCAGAGCCTTCGATGGTGATTGTACCAACCAGAACAGGCTGTCCCTTCTGATGGGTCTCAATAATCTCTTCAACAATGGCATTGATCTTCTCTCTGTGAGTACCAAATACCAGATCATCATGATCCACACGGATAACTTTCTTGTTTGGCGGGATCTCGATAACATCCAGACCATAGATCTCACGGAACTCTTCCTCTTCTGTCAGGGCAGTACCGGTCATGCCGGCTGTCTTGTTGTATTTATTAAAGAAGTTCTGCAGTGTGATCGTTGCCAGCGTGCGGCTCTCTCTCTTAACTTCTACACCTTCTTTTGCTTCAATCGCCTGATGGAGACCATCTGAATAGCGACGGCCCGGCATAATACGACCTGTAAATTCATCGACGATCAGTACTTCGCCATCCTTAACCACATAGTTCTTATCACGGAACATCAGATAATTGGCGCGAAGAGCCAATGTCATAACATGCTGGATCTCAAGGTTATCAGCATCAGCCAGATTGTTCAGATGGAAATACTCCTCTACCTTCTTGACACCCTGTTCTGTCAAGACAACATGTTTCTCTTTCTCATTGACAATGAAATCACCGGTCTCTTCAACCTCTTCGCCCATCATGACTGTCATCTTGTTGATCTCGCCCTTACGCTCACCCTTTGTCATACGTTTGGCCAGATAATCACAGGTGTTGTAAAGTGCCGTTGACTTGCCGCTCTGACCTGAAATGATCAGCGGTGTTCTGGCTTCATCGATCAATACAGAGTCCACCTCATCGATGATCGCATAATTCAATTCACGCTGTACCAGCTGCTTCTCATAAACTGCCATATTGTCACGCAGATAATCAAAGCCAAGTTCATTGTTCGTCGCATAAGTAATATCGCACTGATAAGCCGCACGACGCTCGTCCGGATTCATACTGTTCAAAATGACGCCAACGCTCAATCCAAGGAAACGATGAACTTCACCCATCCACTCTGCATCTCGGTTGGCCAGGTAGTCATTGACTGTAACAATGTGAACACCCTTGCCCTCAAGTGCATTCAAATAGGCCGGCAATGTAGATACCAATGTCTTACCTTCACCAGTCTTCATCTCAGCGATACGACCCTGATGCAGGATCACACCGCCGATCAGCTGAACTCTGTAATGGCGCATGCCAAGTACACGGGTTGCTGCTTCTCTGACAACTGCATAAGCTTCCACAAGGAGATCATCCAATGTCTCTCCTTCAGACAGACGCTTCTTAAATTCATCTGTCTTCGCTCTCAGCTCTTCATCAGACAACTTCTCCATAGCAGGACCCATGGCTTCAATTTTATCAACGATTGGATATACTCTCTTCAGTTCTCTTTCACTGTGTGTACCCATAATCTTGCTGAAAATTCCCATATAGTTCTCTCCTAAAATCACTGAATTGTGCGCCCTCATATATACTGTGTTTCTTCCTGTCCGGCGCACCCGAAACGTGTCTATAACGAATTTATTCTAACACTATATACTGCCATTTGCAAATAAAAAAAGCGTAAAAACTTCCGCATCCCCGATAATAAACCACGTTTGGTTCCCGGATAGACACAAAAAAACCTCGAAAGGAGTTGTTCAATACAGGCACGTTCGCACTGCCAGCACCTGTAATTTGAACAACTCCTTTTGAGGCTTTTGCCGATTATATACAACCGCACACTATTTATTCCCCATAGTATGCTTATACTCAATATTCAACACGGATTTAGTTCTCCGGTTCGATCAGACCGTATGTGTTGCCTTTTCTCTTATAAACAACATTGACTTCATTGGTCTGTGCATTGCGGAATACAAAGAATGAATGTCCGAGCAGTTCCATCTCAACACACGCTTCTTCAGGATCCAATGGCTTGATCGCAAACTTCTTCGTTCTGACGATCTTCACTTCCTCATCACCATCTGTCTCCATCTCAAGATACGCCGGTTGGAAGTTCTTTCTGCTGTTCTGCTGGTTCGCAATTCTTGTCTTGTACTTTCTCAACTGACGGACGATAATCTCTTCCACCAGATCTATGGATACATACATATTATCACTGGACTGTTCTGCACGGATTGTATGTCCTTTCACAGGAACTGTTACTTCAATCTTCTGACGCTGCTTCTCAACGCTTAATGTAACAATAATCTCTGTCTCAGGTGTAAAGTACTTCTCAAGCTTGCCTAACTTGTCGTAAATGGCTTCCTTCAATCCTTCTGTAACTGTGATATTGCGGCCGCTGATGATATAACGCATATAACCATCTCCTTCATCTATATTCCACTGAAATGAATCAGGGTCTTTCTGTCTTACAACTTGTAAAACTATAGCATTATTATACCATATATACCGATTCTTTCAAGTCAATTCATTAAATTTTCAAAAAATAAATGTATTTTTAGACTATTGGACGTATTTTATTTAGAATTTTTTGTGCCATTTTTATTATTATTTGTCAATACAAAAGTCAAGTATTTTCGCGTTTTTTTTCCTCAATTCGACACTTTTTACGTTTTATACAAAACATATATTTGCATAAGTGCTCAAGATATCCACCATTTTTTTATCCACAAACCTGTGGATAAAGTGGATAACTCTGTGTATAACTCAAAAATAGCGCCTTTTCAGTGTTTTTGCCTGTGGATAACCTGGTGATAACTTTTCACTTGTCCTCATCCTCTATCGGGCAACTTCGACATGTTTTGGCACAATTATTGTGCAATTCTCACAATTAGACATTTTTAAATTGTTTCACTCCCGAAACAATCAGAATTTCATCGAAAGTTTTCCATAAAACAATTGCTATTTTTCCATCTATTCACATAGCGTTATCCTTTGTCGAATGATTGTTGAAAAACCGATCAAAGGAAAGAAAAAAGAAAAACTGCATGCCCGCAGAATACTCTGCAAACATACAGTTTTTCTTTCGTATATTGATTAGATAATACGTTTTGCACACATTGGTGTTCTGTAGTACAGATCGGAAATGATGATTCCCTTTGATGGTGTACTTGCATGAACAACCTTGCCATTACCGATATAAATAACAACATGGCCGACGCCTTCGCTGTCACCATAGAATACAAGGTCACCAGGCTGAAGATCACTGATGGCTACAGATGTGCCAACAGTTGCCTGAATACTTGCACGTCTCGGAATGGAATAACCGAAATGCAGGTAAACCTGCTGTGTAAATCCTGAACAGTCAACACCATTTGTCAGGCTGTTGCCGCCATAGACATATGGATAACCGACATACTGTACAGCGAAGTCTGCAATCTGCTGGCCCAGTGAAGAGCTGGATGAAGTAGATGAAGCAGTTGTATTGCTTGTTACAGTTGGCTTGGTCGTCGTCAGATAATCACTCTTGATGTAACCTGTCTGACCGTTATAATCAACACGGCTCCAGCCGCTGCTTGTCTTGCCTGTTCGTGTAATGCTGCCGCCTGCTGCAAGTGTACCGATCTTATCCGCATCTGCTGATGCTTTGGCACGGATATTCACACCTGCTGTTGCATAAACAGTTTCTTTCGTTTCCTGCTTTTTCTCAGTTGTCTGCTGTGTACTGTCTGATGCTGCAGCCGGTTTCGTTGTTGTCAGATATTCGCTCTTGATGTAGCCTGTCTGACCATTGTAATCCACCTTGCTCCAACCGTTGTCGCCAACGCCTGTACGTGTAATGCTGTAGCTTCCTACCAGTACATCCAGTTTATCTGCATCTGTCGATGCTGCTGAACGGATAGATACGGAATACGTTGCCCATACCGTTTCATTCACATCTGTATAAGAAGCAGCGGATGCTTTATCCTGCTGAGTTTTCTCTGTCTCTGCGGCTTTTGTTTCTGCTGTTTCAGTTTCAGCAGCCTTTGTCTCTGCTTCTGTCTCTTTCTCAGTTTCAGCTTCAGTTTCGGACGCTTCAGTTTCAGCAGCCTTTGTCTCTGCTTCTGTCTCTGCCGTCTCAGATTCCTTCTTCGTCTGCTCTTCATCAACAGAAACAGCCTCTTCGTATTTCACATCCAGAACAACTGAATCTGCCGGAATGTAACCTGTGTTGTCGCCAACCTTAACCTGTACCCACTGGCCATCGTCTGATGCTCCGAGCACTGTCAGCTCCTGATCCCACAAAACAGTTGTCACAATCTTGGCATCAGCTGAAGGTTCTTCGTACATATCCATCTGCTCACTCTGTGACTTTGCAACCAGTTCAGAAACTTTATGTTCTTCTGCATAGGCTTCCGCATCTGTCCCTGTGAGCAAATACTTTGCTTCCACATAGCCATCACAATCACCGGATGTAATATGTGCCCATCCGTCTTTGACTTCCTCAATCTCACAGCCCGAGCCGGAATAAAGCTTACCCACAACATCTGCATCGCCATTCGGTTCTGTATGGATCTTCAGATAATCATCAGCAACAGCGATACCTTCTTCGCATACGGAGAACGCTGATCCTGTTCGACAGTTGTAATAATCCTTGCTTCCAGATCCAGGCCTCCTACATAGGTACTGTCGGTGCTGACAACAGATATACTCTGATCTGTATTGATCGTAATCGGTGCTGCCATCGCCGGCACTGTACATGCAGAAACAACAAGAGCTGTGGTAATACCTAACACAGCTCTCTTATATCTATGATTCACCATCGGTATACCCCTTTTCTATCTTTTACTTTGTTCCTATCCCATAATTATGTAAATGCAATTACAAGATATTAATAAACAATTGTAAGTTGTTACATTATTGTTACAAAAAGATTATACCAATGATACGCTTTTTTGTCAACCTATCCGTCTGATTTTTCCACCCTGAATCATGATCTTCTGCTGTTTCAGCAGTCGTCCCACAGCACGTTTGAAGGCTGCTTTACTGATTCCGAGCTCACGCTCAATAACTTCCGGACTGGCTTTTTCTGTAAAAGGCAATACACCGTCATAGCTGTCCAGCAGTCTGAGGATCTTCTCTCCGTCCTTGTCCATCTGCACACTGACTGTCTCTGACATCGTCAGTTCCATCTTGCCGTCTTCTCTGACTTTAACAACTCTGGCATGTACCCGATCTCCGACTTTCATACGGCCATGAACACCCTTGGATGGGATCATGCCATGATACGTGCCGTCTACGGCAACAAAAGCACCATAATGTTCATTGATCTGATAAACAATACCCTCAACGTAATCATTTTTCTGATAATCACTGTCTGTTCGCAGATATTCATAAACCTTCATCGTTGCACAGAGGCGGCGGCTCTTATCTATATAAAGTGCCACCAGGCAGCTCTGACCGCTCTCCGGACGCCATGTCTGCTCTTTAAAAGGCAGAAAAAGATCCTTTTCCAATCCCCAGTCCAAAAATGCACCAATCTTGCCCACCTCTTTGACTTCCAGTATCGCTGTTTCTCCCAGTTTCAGCTTTGGCTCCAATGTTGTGGCCACCAGTCTGTCCTGAGAATCACGATAAATAAATACTTCAATCTCATCACCGATCTGGCTGCCTTCCGGCACATATTTGGACGGTAATAAGACAGCCTGCTCTTCGCCTTCACAGCCAAGATATACACCAAATGTTTTCACACGCTTGATTGTTAAAACCTGTTTCTTTCCTAATTCGATCATTTTTTCCTCCCCTATCTATCTTTTGAACTCAACAACCGCGTAGGCCTGACCTTCTGCATCTCCAAGCAGAATCTTGATGATTTGATCATCCTTATATATAAAAGGATACAACTGGTCATGCAATACTGCCGCTTTCTTATATTCTACACGTACCTGGCGAATATGAAAATCCTCCGGTACAAATTCCAATGCCGTTCTTATATACTGTGCATTATTCATGTGCTGATTCGTGTCAATAAACGCTTTTGGAACACTGATCGGCTCCAGCCTTTCCTTTTCTTCTCTGAAAGCAATCTTACGCGGTGCATACGACATATCCGCTTTCTCTTCCATAGGATAATGTGCCGCAATCTCCGGTGTGATTCTTACAACGTGTCCGTTTTCCATATCCACAAGTATCCACTGCGAATTGGCAACAGCGAGACGTCTGCCGTTCTCGTCCTGAAGCATAAAGTTTCTGTAACCGAAAGCTGCATCGAATTTGTATGGCCATGTGCTGACACTGACTTTGCAGCCCATCCCCGGATATGTGTCCACATCAATCTGCCATGAAGCCAGCAGCCAGGCCAGATGATGCTCATTCATGTAGGTAAGCCCCATGCCAAGCACTTCCGACTGGAAAACGCTGCAATCCTGAAAGTATTCTGCAATCTGAGCAATATCTGCAAAACCTTTCATGGAAATCTCACTATAAGTAACTCTTCGATCATGTGTATACATCCTCCGTCTCCTCTCTCTGCCTGTCGCAGGATAAAAAAAACAGACATCTTGCCTCAGCAAGATGTCTGACCTAATAGCTGGGCTAGAAGGACTCGAACCTTCAAATGCAGGAGTCAGAATCCTGTGCCTTGCCAATTTGGCGATAGCCCAATGTCTCTTGACAAAAAGAATTATATAACAGGAAATCAAAAACGTCAAGCACTTTTTTTAAATTTTTTAAACTTTTTTATTTATATCTACAAAATACCAAATTCCACCGTCTGCCGGGAGGGGCGGCAGATATTCCATCCAGATAAAATCTCCGCATCATAAGGACATCAAAGAGCCCCATTCATGGCAGGGGCTCTTTGATGTTTTTCTATATACTAAAGACAGTTTGCAATGATGTCCGTATGATCAGTATTCCACTTCCTGAAGGAACAATCCCTGTGCCGCCGCAGTTGCTCCGGCTTTTGTTCTGTCCCTGCTCTCTAAAATAGCTGTCATTTCTTCCGGCCGGCGCTCTCCTTTTCCGACTTCAATTAGGGTGCCCACAATGATTCTTACCATATTATATAAGAAACCATTGCCATAAACTGTAATCTGCAGTTCTCTCGTATCAGCATAAATATCAATATCATAAATCTCACGAACAGTGGATTTGTTTGTACGCTTGTTGGAACAGAAAGCTTTGAAATCATGTTCTCCAACAAGAAGGGCTGCCGCCTTTTTCATTGCAGTCACATCCAGCTTATCGAAACAGTACCAGGTATACTTTCTGTCAAAAACACAGGGAACATCGCCAATGGCAATACGATAGAGATATTTCTTAGCTTTGGCATTGTACCTGCTGTGGAAACGTTCCGGCACATCGTCCACACGATTGACCGCAATATCCCCGGGAAGATATCGATTCAGATAATACTTCATCTCCCAGCATTTCATATTGCTGTTGGTATGAAAATTCGCCACCTGCTCATAAGCATGGACGCCGGCATCTGTTCTTCCAGCTCCTATCAATTCTACCTGTTCCCCTGTCATCTTGCTGAGAACATCTTCCAGTTTTCCCTGGATGGTCACGCCATGACCTTTGCCAAGGCGCTGCCATCCATCATATCTGCTGCCATCATATTCAATCAGCAGCCGTATATTTCTCTCCATATGCTATCCTTTCACATCTCACAAGGTGCGGATGCCCCGGCGTACCGATATCTGTCAATGTCGGCACCTCACTCAGGCAATTCTCACCTGCATAGCGACAGCGGCCGTAAAACGGACATCCGCCTTCTCCATCCACTGTTTCCGGTAATATTTCATTCACTGTGACGCTATCTGTCGTTTCTTTCTCTTCATCTGTCAGAATACTGTCAAACAGCATTCTTGTATACGGATGACATGGATGATCATAAAGTTCATCCACATCTGCCATCTCCACAATTCTTCCAAGATACATCACGATCACTCTGTGACACATATGATGCACAACATTCAAATCGTGGGAAATAAACATATACGTCAGATTCTTCTCATCATGCAACTTCAGAAGCAGCCTGAGAATCTGTGACTGAACCGTAACATCAAGGGCGGATACCGGCTCATCAGCGATGATCAATTTTTCCCCGCGCATCAGCGACAGGCCGATACTGATTCTCTGTCTCTGACCGCCTGAAAGCTCCCTGGCATAACGATTCGCAAAAGATGGATCCAGGCCAATCTCTGTCAGCATCTGATTCACCAACTCTTTACGCTGTTTCTTATCCTTAATGCCTTTCAGCTTCAGTGGTTCCTCAAGGATCCAACCAATCTTCCTGGCAGGATTCAGGGAACTAAAAGGATCCTGAAAGACCATCTGCGGTTTCAGATGATCCATCTCAAGCTTACCGTCATACTCTCTATTCAGTCCGACAATGGTCTTCGCCAATGTAGACTTGCCACAGCCGCTTTCACCTACAACGCCGAGAATCTCACCCTCATAGAGATCAAAACTCATACCATGGATAATATGCTTGCGTTTATCCTTACTTGAAAACAGCTTCTTATTCTCTTTATAATAAACATTCAAATCCTGAACTTCCAACAGCTTCTTTGTATTCTGGGATTTCCGTACCTGATCCGGCATAGACGCTACAAGCTTACGGGTATACTCATGCTTTGGATGCTTCAGTACCTCTTTGGCATCCCCGCGCTCTACGATCACCCCTTTGTACATGACAACCACCTTCTGACAGACTTCCTTGATGACGTTTAAGTCATGGGAAATAAACAGAATAGAACTTCCCGTATCCCTGTGGATCTTCTTCAGCAGATTCAGAATCTGAGCCTGTACAGTTACGTCAAGGGCCGTCGTCGGTTCATCCGCAATGATCAGATCCGGATGGTTGATAATCGCCATGGCAATCATCACACGCTGACGCATACCGCCGGAAATTTCATGAGGATACTGATCCACCAGTAATTCCGGATTTCTGAGGCCGACACTGGCCAGTGCTTCGATCACACGTTCGCGAATCGCTTCTTTATCTAAATCTGTATGCAGTTTCAGGCTTTCTCCCACCTGAGTACCAATCTTCATGACCGGATTCAGAGATGTCATCGGTTCCTGAAAGATCATCGACATATTCTTGCCCTGGATCTTGCGGCGCTCCTCACGGCTCATGCCCAAAAGTTCCTGACCATTCAGCTGAATGGAGCCCTCAGATACCTGCGCTTCTTCACTAAGCAGTCCCATCACTGCAAGAGATGTCATGGACTTACCGGAACCGGATTCACCAACGATTCCGACGATTTCTCCTTTTCCCACCTCAAGATTGACATGATCCACAACTGTGTGTATGCCACTCTTTGTTGGAAAACCAATGGTCAAATTCTCAATTTTTAATAATTCCTTATCCATAGGTTCCTCCTAATCGCTGATGGCCCTCAGCCCTTCACTGATCTGACTGAAGCCGAGAATAATAAGAACAATGACAACACCCGGCCAAATGGCATACCACGGTGCTGTAAATATATAGGCCTGTGCCTCCGAAAGCATACGTCCGAGACTTGGATCCGGCGGCTGAACACCCAGTCCGAGATAACTCATACTTGCCTCCGCCAGAACAGCATTGTTAAAGCCGATCGCCGCTGCTGTCAGCATGCTTACAACGGTATTCGGCAAAATATGTACAAATATAATTCTCAGACTGCCCGCTCCCATCACCTGAGCACTGCGGACAAATTCCTGGGACTTGTATCGTATCACTTCGCTTCGCACAATTCGCGCAAAACTCGGGATAAACATCACACCAAGCGCAATGATAATCTTGTATTTACCTGTTCCGATAAAACTGATAAAGATCAATACAAGCAGCACACTTGGAAATGATAATAAAACATCATTGATTCGCATAACGATTTCATCAAACAGACCACCATAAAATCCTGTCAGAGAGCCGATGATAACACCGAAGAAGCAACCGATCACCACAGTAGAAAGTGCCACAAAAAATGTTGTGCCGCAGCCGTTCATAACACGGCTGAAAACATCTCTTCCGAAATTATCTGTTCCCATCAGATGAATCAGACTCGGTGCCTGATTCTTGGCCAGACTGTCCATTCCGGTAACCGCATACGGTGTCCAGAACTGACCGATAATCGTTATAATGAGGATAATGCCTGTCAGGATCAAGCCAATGATCAGGCTGTAATTATGTTTCTTCATTTCTTACACTCCTACGCTGTCCGAACTCTTGGGTCTGCCAGCTGATATAAAACATCCACAAGGAAATTGATAATGACAACGATAGATGTAATATATAAAACAGCTGCCTGAACAACCGGATAATCACGGGTTGAGATAGATGTGATCATCAGACGTCCCATACCCGGGATACTGAAAACCTGTTCAATCACAAGGCTTCCGGCGAGAATCTCTGCAACAACCATCGCAACAAACGTAATGACCGGTATCAGCGCATTACGAAGAACATGACCGTACAAAACCTGATTCACAGAATTACCTTTGCTGTAAGCGGTTCTGACATAATCTTTCTTCATCTCACTTAAAACGGAATTCCGAAGATATTTCACAACCATTGCAATCTTCGGAAGCGCTACAGCAACTGCTGGAAGGACCAGATATTCAATACATCCTTTCATATCCTCTTCCATACTGACATACCCACCCGGCTGAAATACTTTAAAGACAAGGCCAAAAATATACGTCAGTATAATACCAAGAAAGAAGGACGGAATCGCCATTGTAATCTGTGTCAGCTGGTTGATCAGCACATCCAGCCACTTACCGGCAAATCGTGCAGACAGCATTCCCAATGGAAGAGCGATAACAACGATAATGACAAAGGACATCACAGCCAACAGAATCGTGACCGGAAGTCGTGACTTTAAAAGCTGCGTCACTGTCATTGTATCGTATTTGTAGGACCGACCAAAATCGCCGTGTAGTGCCTTCTCGAGCCAATGCACATAACGTGTCATCACAGGCTGATCCAACTCATACTCTGCTCTGACCCTGGCAATAGCTTCGGGAGATGCATCCACTCCCAGTTTGGAAATAGCGGCATCTCCCGGTATGACACTAAAAGCGGTAAAGGTCAGAAGTGAAATAAATAACAATGTTATAATGAGAGTGATAATTTTTTTAATAAAATATTTCATTATGACCTCCGCCATGGTTACCCATGTGCTTTATTAAATTCGTATTTTTGTTTGTTTTACTGAGCCAACTTGATCAGTGAAAGATCAATTGCGGAAACCGCATATGTCTGATAACCTGTATACTTCTTATTAAGAGCAATCAGATTGGCTGGATCTTCAATAAATACAGATGCTGCCTCGTCTGTCAGAATCTGCTGAAGCTTGTTGTAAATCTCATGCTTCTGATCCTTATCAACTGTAGCAAGTGCCTGACCGTACAATTCATCATATTCTGTATTGCTGAAGTTTGTAAAGTCGTTGCTGGATTCTGTATAGTATCTCTTGTACCATGTTGATGGTGCCTGAGAACTGATATCAAATCCAATGACTGTTGACTGATAATCTCTGCCCTGGTATACATCTGATAACCATGCGCTCCATTCAACCTGGTTGATTGTCACATTCACACCAACTGCGGCCAACTGCTCTGCAATAATTTCCGCAGTCTGAACATGCTGTGAGTAGTTACTTGGAACCGTGATCTCAAGATCAAAACCATCACCATATCCTGCTTCTGTAAGGAGTTCTTTGGCCTTCTCTACATCATATGTATAAGTGCCTTCTGTATCTGCATTATACCATGCTGTGATCATCGGGTAGCCATGTGTCTGGATGATCTTGCTCTTGCCATTGAACAGGAATTCATTGATGGCATCTCGATCAATCGCATAGTTCAGTGCCTGTCTGACACGCACATCCTGAAGTGGTTCGTAAGAGTTATTCAGGAAAAGACCGTGAATCAGCATCATTGTTGATTCAACAACATTGTAATCAGAATTTAATGCCTGAACCTTATCGTTTGTCAGACCCGTTAACATATCAATTGTACCACCCTGCAGTTCAAGGAATGCAGCCTCTGCATCAGCGATAAATTTGAACTTTGCAGATGTTACACAATCAAGATCCTGATTCCAGTAGCCATCATACTTCTCAAGTTCAAGGTACTGACCTTCAGCAAACTTCTTCACCTTGAAAGGACCTGTACCAATTGGATTGGTTGCCTGATTCGCATCATTGGCCTGTTCGAGGATTGCAATTGTCAGATTGTAAATAAATTCTGAATTCGCCTCTGACAATGTCAGTTCAATGGTCTTGTCATCCACAATATTGATCGCTGAAATAGCAGAAAGTGCGGAAGACTCGCCGTCCATTTCCGCACTTCTCTCTAATGAATATTTAATATCTTCGACCGTTACAGGGTTGCCATCCTGGAAAGTAATTCCATCTCTTAATGTGAAAGTATATGTCTTTGCATCATCAGAGATTGTGTAATCACTTGCCACTGCCGGAGTGACATCACCATCTGTAGTAGGTTTTACCAAACCTTCAAAAACGTTAAATAAGACACTGCGAGTTCCTGCATCCGTATCTTCGTGCGGGTCAAGACTGCTGATTTCCTGTGACATACCTACTGTGAAACAGGAAGTATCTGAATTTGCTGCGTCAGACTGTGTGCCATCTGCTGCTGATTCAGTTGTCTTTTCTGAAGAACTATTACCAGTTTCAGAAGACTCTGTACTCTTATTGCTTCCACATGCGCAGAATGCAACAGATACCAAAAGCACCATTACACTTAAAAGAATCTTTGTGACAGATTTCTTTTTCATAATCGTTTAAACCTCTTTTTTCTGTAATATTTCTCCCATTATTAAATTGTCTATCACATTATACCATTTCAGATATAAAAAGCAAGTATTTTTTATTGAAATTGACAGTTATTCAACCGATTTCAAAGATTCAACCATGTCTATTTTTTTCAGTCGGTAGTACATCAGCCAGTTGACAAAAATCGAGAAGCTGAATGTAATAATAATCGCATAAATATAGCTCGAAAAGTCCGCACGACGGATAAACATGAGCAC
>ERZ839489.1147-NODE-1147-length-18473-cov-27.543979_pt1 | contig 18473 bp, 16 predicted proteins | sample MGYA00519938_ERZ839489 | MGnify/ENA primary metagenome ERZ839489 (study PRJEB31850, sample SAMEA3708846) | human gut metagenome | biome: human gut; feature: human-associated habitat; material: faeces | place: China | collected 2014 ...
ACCTGCCTCGAGAAGCTGCTTCATAGAAACGACTGCCATAGTAAAAATACCTCCAATATTGTTTTGCCTCCGCACACCGTGATCCGCGGCCATATCGGATGGCTTTGGACTGCCCTCCACTCCCGAAAGAGCACAAAAGGGCATAGTGATGCGTGTGTAATGCTGAATAATAATAACACAAACAGGCGTGTGATGCAAGGGGTTTTCTCTGTTTTCTACAAGAAAATCGAGTGTTTTTCGTTTATTCGCCAGTCTGAGTGCTGTTCAGGCTCTCCATGCCCATCCGGCTGAGAGCATAGCCCTTGCCGAACATCAGGTCATATTGCAGCAGCCAGTGCTTCTGGCTCCAGCTTTCCTGCAGGGAGCTCGGGGTCTGGGTGGTGGTGCCGTCCAGATTCATCACCGTGCCCCGGGTATTGGCGCGGTCGGCCACCTGCAGCTGGCGGTTCAGCAGCTGGAAATAAAGCGGCTGTTCCAGACCGTAGAGGTTCATCATCACCGGCGAGATATCGTAAGCGGCAATGGTGCCCAGATCCACGGGCTTGTCGGTGTAGTTTGACCACATCAGCAGGGTGGTCTGGTGCAGGCGCGGGTCCGCACTGGAATCGCTGGCATAGCCGCTGCTGGTGAATACATCATAATTGGAATCAATGGGGTTGTAATGGTCACCCCAGAACACCAGGATCACCGGCTCGTCCACCTGCGAGAAGTATTGGGTCAGCTTGAACAGCATGGCATCGGCATCCCGGATGCCGGTTGCAAAATCTTCCAGTGCGCCGATGGTGCTGGCCTTGAGGCCCGCCGGGTGCTCTGTCACCTTCACCCGCACATCGTCCGGGTAGTTGTCTTTATTATAATTGGTATGGTTCTGCATCGTGACCGCGTGCAGAAAAACCGGTGCGTCCGAGGATGCTTTCATCTTCTCGTACTGCTGGATGATCTGGTCTGCCATGGAGTCATCCGTGACCAGACCGCTGGTCCAGTAGTGCCTGCGCACCTTGTTGACATGGGTCATCTGTTCCAGGCTCAGGAAGGTGTCAAAGCCCAGGTTGGGGTATGCCGTGTCCCGGCTCCAATACTTGGCCCAGAAGCAATGAACTGCCGCCGTCTGATATCCCTGCGTCAGCTTGAGGTAATTGGGCAGCGAGAACATAGGCTTGGTCACATGCTGCTGGTAGGGCTTGCTGCCGTTGGGCAGAAAGGAAGCCGAATAGCCGGTCAATGCTTCAAACTCCACATCGCAGGTTCCGCCGCCGAAACTGGGGCTGTACGCCCGGCCAGAGGCACTGGTCTGCTGCAGGGCGTGGAGGTTGGCTGAGACATCGGTATCAAACTGGAAACCGTACTGTTCCAGCTCCGACACATCCCAGTAGGACTCGTCCATCACATAGATGATGGTGGGCTTTTTCACGGTCTCGTCCGCAGAGGTGGTGGCACCGTAAGATCCCGGGTAGAGCGGAGCAGTGGAATATTTCTGTGCAGCTTCGGTATCATCCAGGATCTCGTTGACAGCCTCCTCTGAATACCCCTCCGGCTTGGAGATCTCCAGATTGGTCAGGTTGGTCAGAAAGCTGGTGATGACACCATAATAGCGGTAGTAGCGGTCCTGCATCCAGGCATCCGGCACAATGCCAATGGCCTGTGTCACGGCAGGCTGCAGGAACACGCCAAAGAGCAGACCGCAGGTAGCTGCCGCACTGGCAAGAAAGCCTGCCACCCGGGGCTTCCAGTTCAGCTTCTGCCGCCCTCTATAAAGGAAGAAAGACACCACGACCAGCAGCACGATAATAACAATGGATACCACCATGCTGGTCTGGATGTGGATCCCGGCCGCAGCTGCCACGCCCGCAGCCTCTGACACCTGCATCAGGTCCCAGGGCAGGAAGGGCTCGCCGCGCAGCTGCAGTGTGTAGAAATTGACTGCCGCCGGGGCACAGCCCAGCACCGCCGCCAGCAGGGTCGCCAACGGTGCAAACCGGGTCAGCCAGTCCACTGCCAGCCAGCTGAGAAACAGGATGGCCCACGCCAGCAGATAGGCTTCGGCATGGGGGAAAATGTATTGGGTAAAGGTCTCCCCTGTCAGGCTGCCGCGGGCGATCCACTCCGTCAGAAACAGGATGCCCAGCGTTGCCAGTGGAGGGAAGAGCAGCCGCAGTCCATGCAGGGAAAGCGGCGTATGTTTTTTTGCGTTCATAGAGAGAAGTTCCTTTCACTTCCGGAAATCAGATTTCAAGCCGGAGCGGCAAGGCTCTGCCGCTCACGGTTCTCTATTATAATCCGATTTTTTGTAAAATCAAACCCTGATGCTGGAAAAATTCACGAAAAATTTCAGCCGTCCAGCCAGTGCCGCATTTTTTGCCAGAAACCCTGCTTTTTGGCTTCCGGCTCCGGCAGCTCCGTGCGGACCAGGATCGCGTCCACTCCCAGTGTTTCGATGTCCGTCCAGGGGATGACCAGAGTCTCGTCCCGGCCCAGCAGCCCAAACAGATGAGGCTGCCCGAGCAGCAGCAGGCTTTTGACCTGCGCCGTTGCCGGATCGAGCTCCAGATCATCGGCGCGGCCAAGGCAGGCCCCGTTGCTCAGCTGAACGATCTCCTTTGCACACAGCTCCCGGAATTTCATCGTGATCCCCTCCCCGCAGTTTGCCTGTTTCATCCTATGCGGCGGCACAGTGCTTGATGCAGGGCGGGCAGTTGTGCTATACTGTGGGCAGAATCTTTCTGGCAGAAACATCCATACAGAATTGAGGAAACAGCGATGTATAAAAATATCATCTTTGATCTGGGCGGTGTCATGGTGGATTTCGACCCCAAGACCTACCTGGTAGACCGCTTCTGCAATGCCGAGGTAGAGGAACAGGTCTCCCAGCTGACTTTTGAAAGCGAGGAGTGGAAGCTGCTGGATGCAGGGCTTATCACCCGCTCCGAGGCCAACCTGCGGATGCTGGCCCGCGCAAAGGAATATGGCCGCGCGTTTGAGGTGCAAGGCGTGCTGGACGATTGGATGCATATCCTCCGCCCCCGCCGCCGGATGCAGGAGCTGGTGCGGAAACTCAAGAGCCGTGGCTACTGCGTCTATTACCTGAGCAATATCCCCGAGGATGTGCTGGATTTTCTGACCGAGCGCGACCTCAAGGGCCTGTTCGACGGCGGCGTGGCCTCCTGCGAGGTGCACATCAACAAGCCTGACCCCCGCATCTATAAGGCCCTGCTGGACAAATACCAGCTCAAGGCCGGGGAAAGTGTTTTCATTGATGACCGGCTGGAGAATGTGCAGGCCGCCTTCCGTCTGGGCTTTGCCGGCATCCAGATGAAGGACAGCGTCGGCACACTGGTGCGCAGCCTTGCTACCTGCAGTGTGGTCATCCACTGAACAACACACAAAAACTCCCCGCTCATGCCCTGTCTGGGGCGCTGGGCGGGGAGTTTTCTGCCATTACAGATTATTTCTTTTCGTAATTCTGGCAGTAGTGCGGGGTCTCCACCTGCTGGGTGGTGCAGGAGCAGTGTTCTGTCACCTTGATCTGGGGCAGATCACACTTGCAGTTCTGCACATTGTGGCGGCACTCGCAGACATCGCAGGTCACACCTGTGTTTTCCATTTCTATCGCCTCCTTGGCTCTAGGTTGCCCCGGCTTCAGGCGATTATACATGGCTGCTTATTTTCCTGCGTTTGCTTCACGCCTTGCCTTCATTGTCACGATCACATGCTTGATGGAGAGAACGGGATGCACCGGCAGCATTCTGGGCCCGGCCCAGCGCATGACAGTGCGGATCTTTTCCCGCATCTCCGGCTGATAGCAATGCACCTTGCAGGCCGAACAAAAGGTTTTGGTCTCCATAAAGGGGCAATGCTCGATCCGGGCCAGTGCATAATCATGGAGCTGCTGGCACTCCGGGCAGAGGTTTCCCTTCGGGCTATGATGCTGTCTGCGGCAGTAAAGTGCGATCATCTCACTGACCAGCAGTTTTTCATCGTTTCTCTTTTTGGCAAGGTCTTTCGGGGTGGTCTTTGACATTCTTTTCCTCCTGACAAAACAAAAAACCGGCAGAGAGCCGGAATCCTTACACTCTGCCGGTCAGTTTATCAGAACAAACTTCTTTTGTCAAGTTATGATCTTACCATGCAGCCAGGTCTGCACCCAGCTTGCGGCAGGCAGCCTGAACATCCTCATCCGGTGCCTCGTTGCAGATCAAGCCCTCGCCGTTGAGCACCTGTGCGCCGTCACCCTGTGCACGCTCGACCCAGTCGCGCATCCACTGGCCGTCGCCCCAGCCATAAGAGCCAAACAGAGCGATCTTCTTGCCGTTCAGAGAGCCCTCCAGGTCGGAGAACATCGGCTCAAACTCGCTCTCTTCCAGCTGCTCTGCGCCCATTGCGGGGCAGCCAAATGCAACTGCATCAAACTCTGCCAGCTTCGCGGCGTTCATTTCGCTGCAGGGAACGATGGTGCCGTTTGCACCCTCTGCCACGCAGTTTGCCATGGTCTCCGTGTTGCCGGTTGCGCTCCAGAATACAACTGCTACTTTGCTCATAATGAAGAACCTCTCTTTCAGTAATGGTTAGTATATTCTAACTTTCATCTTCAAGAAATTGCTCTGCCTGACATAAGACAGAGCAATTTGGTTAGGCTTTTCTAACCATTAAAAGAATACCACATGGCGGGCTCCTTGTCAAGAACCTTTTGCAGATTTTTTCAGAGCGCTCCTCCACCCCTGCGCAGCAACAGGAACACCACCGTCAGCACGCCGTAGATCACCGGCTGGTGGAGCAGATATAGCATCAGCGAGTTCCGCCCCAGCCACCCCAGCGGCGGGCAAACAGAACGATGAAGCGGTTCCAGCCGTTCCTTCCCGACCAGATGGTACAGATAGAAACCGGTCCAGAACAGAAACAGCCATGGGATCAGCGGGAAGTAATCGGCAGAGAAGAAACCAAAGGGGTAAAAGCCCAGATAAGCCGTGAAGTAGTTGGCGTAGAGAAAGCCCGGCGGTGTGATGAGCCAATGGCCCAGCTGCAAATAGCCATCGGCTGCATGGCGGGTGAAGTAAAACAGAAAAAAGCTCCCTGCAAGGCCTGCCACCGGGGGCACCTTTTCCAGCCACTTTTCCAGCAGTCCTGTGATGATCATAGCCGAACCCAGCAGGGTCAACACGCCGAACCAGACTGCATCCGCAGGCATGAAGATCAGCGTGACCGCCGTGACAAGCGCGCCGCACCCGAACACCATTGCGCCCCGTTTGACCGGGTGGCGGCCCAGCGGCAGGCAGAAGCCGGACAGCAGGATGAACACCCAGCAGATGGATTGCTGCCACAGTTCTCCCTGCCAGCTGCCATACCACGGTGCACTCACACCAAACAGATAGACCAGGTCCCACATGCCATGGTAAAGCATCATGCTGATCAGGTCCAGCCCGCGCAGCTCGTCCAGCAGCGCACAGCGTGTGGAAGTTGATTTCATAAGACTTCCCCTTTTCGGAATGTTTTTTCCATTGTACGCCCTGCCATGGATCCCGTCAAGCAAAAAGCTGCCGTGCAGCTTTGAAACCGCACGGCAGCTTTATGATAACAGGTTCAGAAGAATGCAGGAATTACAGCTCCACGTTGAAGTAGCGCTTCAGCAGGCCCTCAAAGCCGCGGCCATGGCGAGCTTCGTCCTTTGCCATCTCGTGGACGGTATCGTGGATCGCATCCAGGTTCAGGGCCTTTGCCTTCTTGGCCAGGTCCATCTTGCCGGAGCATGCGCCGCACTCAGCCTCAGCACGCATCATCAGGTTCTTCTTGGTGCTGTCGGTCACGACCTCACCCAGCAGCTCGGCAAAACGAGATGCGTGGTCAGCCTCTTCGTAGGCATAGCGCTTGTAAGCCTCAGCGATCTCGGGGTAGCCCTCGCGCTCTGCCACACGGGCCATGGCCAGGTACATGCCGACCTCGCTGCACTCACCCTCAAAGTTTGCGCGCAGACCGTCAACGATCTCCTGAGGCACACCCTCAGCCTTGCCGATGCCGACCACATGCTCAGTCACATAGGTGTTGCCGGTCTTTTCGACAAATGCGGATGCAGGAGCCTTGCAGACGGGGCACTGCTCAGGGATAGAGCCTTCAGCGATATAACCACAGACGGTGCAGACATACTTTTTCATAAGAATATCCTCCATTATTTTTCATTATGATCTTGGCCTCTCCTCTGGTACAGGGGGCCTTGCTTCTGAGCCTATTATAGCAACGATTCCCAGATTAGTCAAGGCTAATTTTAAGAATTATTCCTATTTATTTTCAGACCTGCAGGTTGCCGCTGCTCGGAGCATCGGAACCGTTGGCAGCATCAAACTCGTAATCATTGCCGGGGAGGATGGCGTTGAGCAGGATGCCCACAATAGCGGCAATGGCCAGGCCGGACAGGTTGATGGAGACACCGCCCACAGCGAAGGTCAGACCGCCCACAGAGTTGAAGCCCAGTGCGCAGACCAGGATGACAGCGGCAACGATCAGGTTGCGGCTGTTGGTAAAGTCCACACGGTTCTCGACCACATTGCGGACACCGATTGCGGAGATCATTCCGTACAGCACAAAGCTGATGCCGCCAATGATGCCGGTGGGGATGGTGTTGATGACGGCCTCAAACTTGGGGCTGAAGCTCAGGATCACAGCCATCACAGCGGCAATGCGGATGACGAGCGGATCGTAGATGCGGCTCAGGGCCAGAACACCGGTGTTCTCACCGTAGGTAGTATTGGCGGGGCCGCCCAGCAGACCAGCCATGGCAGTGGCAAGGCCGTCGCCCATCAGGGTGCGGTTCAGGCCGGGATCATTGATATAGTTGTGGCCGACCGTAGCGCTGATGGCAGCGATATCGCCCACATGCTCCATCATGGTTGCCAGCGCAATGGGGATGATGGTGAACATTGCGCTGATGAACTCAGGGCTGCCGTCGATGGCAAACAGACCCATGGCGCTCTTGTGCAGGGGGATGCCGAACCAGTCGGCAGCAGCAATGGCCTCAAAGTTGACTGCGCCAGTGACCAGAGCCACAGCATAGGAGACCAGCACACCGATCAGGATGGGCAGGATCTTGACCATGCCCTTGCCCCAGATGTTGCAGACAATAACGGTGCCCAGGGCCACAAAAGCCAGCAGCCAGTTGGACTCGCAGTTGGTGATGGCGGAGGGGGCCAGGATCAAACCGATGGAGATGATGATGGGGCCTGTGACCACCGGCGGGAAGAATTTCATAATGCGGCGGATGCCAAAGGTGGAGATGAGCAGGCTGACCAGCAGGTACAGAATGCCGGACAGTGCCACGCCCGCGCAGGCGTAGGGCAGCATTTTGGTATTGGCAACGGTCAGGTTGCCGTCTGCGTCAGCCAGCATGGGGGCTACAATGGAAAAACCGCCCAGGTAGGCAAACGAGGAGCCAAGGAAGGCCGGGACCTTGCCCTTGGTGATAAGGTGGAACAGCAGGGTGCCCAGACCGGCACAGAGCAGAGTGGTGGAAACGCTCAGGCCGGTGAGCAGGGGCACCAGCACAGTTGCGCCGAACATGGCAAACATGTGCTGCAAGCCCAGGATCAGCATCCGTCCGGTGCCGAGCTGCCGGGCATCGTAAATGCCCTTGGAGTAATCGATCTTTTCACTCATAAAGAAGTTCTCCTTTCATCGCTGCCCAAAAAAAGAGGCATTGCCGCAGCAACGGCAGTGCCTCAATCCTTCTGGAGCAGATTCAAAAAACGGGACCGGAAGGCAAAACACGCGCTCCGCAAAGTCGAACGAAACATTTTGCTCTCCCCTTCCCTGTCTGACTTTATAAAGTATACCAGAAACCATGCCCAGATGCAATCCGTTTGCCGCAGTTTCCCTCAGCTTTTTGGTCGGACATCTTGAAATATGCCCCTGTCCGCACTATAATATAACCTATTGAATTGATTTGTATTTCAAGAGGAATGTTATGATCTATCTGGATTATTCTGCAAACACCCCGGTGGATGCGCGGGTGTTGGAGCAGTTCTGTGCCGTGGAGCGCCGCTGCATCGGCAACGCCAACTCTCACCACCAGGCAGGCTCTGCCGCCAAGGCAGAGATCGATGCTGCCACCATCAAAATCGCCTCCCTGCTGGGCGTTCAGCCAGCAGAGATCATCTATACCTCCGGTGCCAGCGAGGCCAACAACTTTGCTTTAAAGGGGCTGGCCCGTCTCTCCCGCCATGCGGGCATGCACATCATCTCCACTCCACTGGAACATTCTTCGGTCAGCGGCACCCTGACGGCATTACAGGAACAGGGGTATGAGATCGACCTGCTGGACGTGAAGCAGGATGGTACCGTGGATCTTGAGCACCTGAAAGATCTGCTTCGCCCGGATACCATCTGCGTTGCCGTGACGCTGGTGGACAGTGAATTGGGCGTGGTGCAGCCTGTACAGGAGATCGCCGCCATCCTGAAAGCATACCCTCACTGTCACCTGCATGTGGATGCGACCCAGGCTGTGGGCAAGATCCCCGTTTCTTTTGAGGGCGTGGACACCATGAGCCTGACGGCCCACAAATTCTACGGGCTGAACGGCATCGGCCTGCTGGTCAAGCGGCGGAATCTGGCACTGGAGCCTCTCATCCACGGCGGCGAGAGTACCACCATCTACCGCAGCGGCACCCCCACTGTGGCGCTGGCCTCCTCGCTGGCCTGTGCGCTCGATCTCGCCGTCACCGACCTGCCCAACCGCGTTGACCATGTGGCAAAGCTGAATGCAGAGCTCCGTGCCGCCCTCAGCACATACCCGCTGGTGCGCATCAACAGCCCGGAACACGCCATCCCCCATATACTGAATCTGAGCGTCCGTAATGTCAAGGGCACCGTGTTCCAGCGGGAGCTGGATGCCAAAGGGGTCTGCGTCTCGGTCAAGTCAGCCTGCTCTTCGGACGGTCTGCCTTCGCGTGCGGTGTTTGCGGTCAGCCGCGACCGCCGCAACGCACTGTCCTCCTGGCGCATCAGCCTGAGCCATCTGACTACCGAGGACGAGATCAAAGCCTTTTTGCAGGCGTTCGATGTCTGCTACCGTGAGCTGACCGCCGTACATTAAATAAAAAGAGGAACCAACATGAAACGTGAGCTTGAACCTTATCAGATGATCGAACGCAGTATCATCAAGAAATACCGCAAGGAGCTGTGGACCCCCTTTATCGTGGCGGTAAAGCGCTACGAGCTGGTACAGGAGGGAGACAAGATCGCCGTCTGCATCTCGGGCGGCAAAGACTCCATGCTGATGGCAAAGCTGATGCAGGAGCTGCAGAAGCACAGCGATGTTCCCTTTGAGCTGGTCTTTCTGGTGATGGACCCCGGCTACAATGAGATCAACCGCCAGAAGATCGAATCCAATGCCGAGCTGCTGCACATCCCGGTGACCATCTTCGAGAGCAACATCTTTTCCGTTGCCAACAACACCGAAAAGAACCCCTGCTATCTCTGTGCCCGGATGCGGCGCGGCCACCTGTACAGCAAGGCCAAGGAGCTGGGATGCAATAAGATCGCGCTGGGCCACCACTTCAACGATGTGATTGAGACGACCGTGATGAGTATGTTCTACGGCTCCCAGATGCAGGCCATGCCGCCCAAGCTCCACAGCACCAGCTTCCCCGGCATGACCTTGATCCGCCCCATGTACTGCATCCGGGAAGAAGATATCCTGGCCTGGAAGCGCTACAATGATCTGGAATTCATCCAGTGCGCCTGCCGCTTTACCGAGAACTGCACCATGTGCGACAACGGCGGCGGTGGTTCCAAGCGGCAGGAGATCAAGATCCTGCTCCGCCGCCTGAAGCGCGACAATCCCAATATCGAAAACAGCATCTTCCGCAGCATCCACAATGTTGCCATTGATACCATGCCGGGCTATCGATCCGAGGGTGTGGATCACAGCTTCCTGGAACGATTCAATGCTATGGAAAACAGCTGAGCTGCATCCGCATTTCTGCCTGCGCCGAATCACACTTTGTACGCGATACAACAGTAAAAAATCCCCCTCAGCTTACGCTGAAGGGGATTTTTCATGCCACCGGCGGGGCTTGAACCCGCACTCTGTCTCCAGAAAGGGATTTTAAGTCCCTCGTGTCTGCCAATTTCACCACAGTGGCGCATAGAAACCCGGCTTACAAAGCCCTGCTGCTCTGGACATTCACAGAGAGCCGGGAATAACAGGTGATGAGGTAAACATTTATCACAAGTCCGTCGTTACGGAGTTGCAAACATGTATCAAAACATGTAAGATTCACACAACGGCTATTATAATACAATAGAAACCCTGCTTTGTCAAGTTACACCTTTCCGCCATGCAGTTCAGAATACATCTTGGCACGGCACTCGGCCACAGCGGGGGTCATATTGACATAGTGCTTATGCGGCATCTCGATGCGCAGCTCAGTTTCCCAGGTCTCTTCGGTCAGCTGCTTTGCGATATAGGCCTTTTTCTCAGCAATGCCGGGCAGTTCTATGGCCAGCTCACCGTTCAGGATATGGGGCACCAGCAGCCGCTTGACCTTGGTGGGGGTGATGGTAATGGTGCGCTCGATGGCATCCGGGTCAAGATTGACCATCTTTACCGGTTTGCCCGCTTCGATGACCTCGCCATCCATGGCGATCAGATCGCACTGGGCCTGACCATTTTCATCGTAGAGCCGCCAAGGCATTTTCTTGCCCGGGATGATGGCCTTGCTGGCAGAATCCGAGCACTTCATCTTGGGCTGATAGGTGCCATCCGGCAGCTTGACCGCCACCAGTTTATACACGCCGCCGAACACAGGGTCAGAAGCGGAGGTGATGAGATTTTCGCCCACGCCGTAGGAATCAAAATGAGCGTGCTCATAGAGCTCCATGTTGGCGATCTTCCGCTCGTCCAGGCCATTGGAGGCCACCAGCTTGATATAGGGCTTGCCTGCGGCATCCAGTGCCTTGCGCAGGCGCTTGGAGCCACGGGCCAGATCGCCGGAATCGATACGGGCACTCTTGACGCGGCGGTTGGGGTCATTGGGGTACTTCTCGATCAGGTAGTCGTCCAGCTTGATGAGGTTGGGCAGGCCGCTCTCCATGATGTTGTAGGTATCCAGCAGCAGGCTGACGGAATCCGGGTAGGTATCCGCAAAGGCCTTGAAGGCATCAAACTCCGTCGGGAAGAACTCGATGAAGCTGTGTGCCACGGTGCCAACCGCCTTGACCTCAGAGCCATACTTCATCTCAGCCAGGCAGTTGGCAGTGCCGATGCAGCCGCCCAGAACAGCGGCATACGCGCCATCATTGCCTGCGCTCTCGCCCTGTGCGCGGCGGGTGCCAAACTCCATGACACTGCGGGGCGTATGGGTGTTCAGGCCGGTCACACGGGTCGCCTTGGTGGTGATCAGGCTGTGGAAGTTCATCGTCTGCAGCAGGTAGGTCTCGATCAGGATCGCACCCACCAGGTCGCACTCAATGCGGACCATCTGCACATGGGGGTAGCAAACCGTGCCCTCGGGCAGAGCGTACATATCGCCCTTCCACTTATAGGTGCGCAGATACTCGCAGAATTCCTCGCTCATACCCTTGGTGCGCAGCCAGCGGATATCCTGCTCGTTGAAGTGATAATTCAGCAGGAACCGGGTCAGCTTGCGTTGGCCTGCGCTGATGGAGTAACCCATGTTGTCCGGGTTCTTACGGAAGAACATATCGAACACAAGGGTGGTGTTCTTAAAGCCGTGCAGGAACAGGCAGTTTGCCATCGTGAATTCGTAGAAATCCACCACCATGGCAGGGTTATCATAATCTTCGTCCGGAATGTACGGAACAACTTTGATCTCGTCCATGAAAAGTTTCCTCTCCTTGTACTTCGCAGCAGCGAAAAAACCTTGCCACTGCTGAAAAAACAGCCCCTTCTCCCCCTGCCTTTGTTCCGGCAGTGCGTGGGCCTGCACCCTGTCTTGACAGGACGTTTGTACCATGATAGCATCTTTGCCGCCCGGGTGCAAGGGCTTTTGTAAATTTCCTGCGTGCAGAAAGAAAAATCTTTTTTCCGGTACTGTCAAAAGGGCCGCCCCCGAAAGCTCCGGGAGCGGCCCTGCAAGCCTGTTCAGGCTCAGCCGTTTATAATATTGGGGGTCGCATTTTTCAGCACAACGTCATGGCTGCCGCCCTCCACGATGGAGGTGGAGGAAACCACAGTCAGCTTGGCCTTCTGCTGCAGCTCGGGGATGGAAAGTGCGCCGCAGTTGCACATGGTGCTCTTGACCTTGTACAGGGTGGTCTGGACACCATCGGCCAGAGGACCTGCGTAAGGAACATAGCTGTCCACGCCTTCCTCAAAGCTCAGCTTGGTGGAACCGCCCAGGTCGTAACGCTGCCAGTTGCGGGCACGGTTGGAGCCCTCGCCCCAGTACTCCTTCATATACTGGCCATTGATGCGCACCTTGTTCGTGGGGCTCTCGTCAAAGCGTGCGAAGTAGCGGCCCAGCATGACAAAGTCAGCGCCCATGGCCAGAGCCAGAGTGATATGATAATCGTGGACGATGCCGCCATCGGAGCAGATGGGCACGTAGATGCCGGTCTCCTTGTAGTACTCGTCACGGGCCTTTGCGACCTCGATGACTGCGGTGGCCTGACCACGGCCGATGCCCTTGGTCTCACGGGTAATGCAGATGGAACCGCCGCCAATGCCGATCTTGACGAAGTCTGCACCGGCCTTTGCCAGGAAACGGAAGCCCTCGGCATCCACAACGTTGCCTGCGCCCACCTTCACGGTGTCGCCGTAGTGCTCACGGATCCAGGCGATGGTACGGCTCTGCCACTCGGAGTAGCCCTCGGAGGAGTCGATGCAGAGTACATCCACGCCAGCCTCGACCAGTGCGGGCACACGCTGGGCATAGTCGCGGGTGTTGATGCCGGCACCGACCACATAGCTCTTGTTGGCATCCAGCAGCTCGTTGACGTTCTTCTTGTGGGAATCGTAGTCCTTGCGGAACACGAAGTATTTCAGGTTGCCCTCAGCATCCACCAACGGCAGCGTGTTGATCTTGTTGTCCCAGATGATATTGTTGCAGTCGTGCAGGGAGGTATTCTCCGGTGCGGTGACCAGCTTCTCGATGGGAGTCATAAAGGTGGTAACGGAAGCATCATCGGGGGTGTGGTTGACACGGTAATCACGGGAGGCCACAATGCCCATCAGCTTGCCGTGAGGAGTGCCATCGGCAGTGACAGCAATGGTGGAGTGGCCGGTGCGGGCCTTGAGCTCCAGCACATCGTGCAGGGTGGCGGTAGGAGCCAGGTTGGAATCGGAGACCACATAACCGGCCTTATAGCTCTTGACGCGGCGCACCATGGCAGCCTCGTTCTCAATGCTCTGGGAGCCGTAGATGAAGGACACACCGCCCTCACGTGCCAGTGCAATGGCCAGCTTATCGCCGGAGACCGACTGCATGATGGCACTGATCATGGGGATGTTCATTTCCAGCGGGCAGGCCTCTTCCCCCTTGCGGTACTTGACCAGCGGGGTCTTCAGGCTGACTGCCGTAGGGACATTCTCTGCAGAGGAATAGCCCGGAACAAGCAGGTACTCGCCAAAAGTGCGGGAAGGTTCTTCATAGAAATAAGCCATACTCTAAACTCCTTTTTTCTTAACGCATCAACAACGGGCCAGCATCAAAATAATTCATGTTTGCTGCTTATAAATTGATTGACTATACTTTACCACAAACCCCGTCAGAATACAAACCCCAGTGGCAACAAACTTTAGAACTGTCCTTTGCGGAAAAACAGTAAAATTGACCACCAAAAACGTGCAAGGTCATACTTTTCCGCCTGACAGGCCGATTTTCTGGTACAAAGTGGAATGCAAAAAAGTCCGTACCGGAAAACCGGACGGACTTTTTTGCACACGAAGCGAGATACCGCCTGTGCGGTACAGAGGCCGACAGCTGTGAAGGAGAACAGCCGGAGGAGGAGAAGGCCCTGCACCCGATATCTCTTATTCAACAAGAAGAAAAAGATTTCAGTCTCAAAAAGCGCTCATCGCTTTCTGTAACCATATTGTAACTCTTTTGTTCCCGTTTTGCAAGACCTTTTTTGCAGATTTTGTAACATTTTTGTAATTTTCCTGGATTTATTTTGTAAATTCCAGGTAGCATTCAAACGCAGCGTGTTCTTCGCGGCGGCCCACCACATACCAGCCATCGGCCGAGGGCGCATAAAACACCTCGACCTGACTGCCCAGCGGGATCTCCCGGTGGTACTTGACGGAGACGAATTTCAACGGCCCGCCCTTGACCACCTCCAGCGGCAGGGCATCGCAGGCAATGTCCAGATAGCAGGCGTTGTTCACATGGCCGTTCAGGTCGCACAGGGAGTAGCTGGCTGTCCGGTTGCCTGCACAGGTCAGTTCCTTTGCTTTGTGCACCAGCTGGGGCAGCTCCCCGTCCAGATTCTCGTTCCAGTAACCGGGCGTATACCAGGAGGGCTGGCGTAGGATGCACTCGCGATCGGTATCCACCATGATCCACCGGCTGTCGATCAGAGCACACTCCTTCCCTGCTTCGTCCAGAATTCGGGTCAGCCGCTTCATCGAACCTTTCTTGCACGGCTCACAGGCGGTAAGAAACGTCAGCTTTTCGGCACGCAGGGGCATCCGGGTGATCTGCGCCGCCTGCTTGCCCACCAGAAACGCCGTGTGGTGCGCTTTGAAAAAAGCATCGTCCATGCCGTAGGCGCGGGCATGGTCTGCCGCAGCCTGCTCCACATAGCGGAACAGGGCGCTGGGCTTGATCATCCGGCGAAAATCACCGTCTGCGTTCAGGACAGTTGTATGATAGGTATATTGATTCATACGTTTCCTTTCCAAAAGAGGACCCTCTCCGTCATTGCTTTGCATTGCCAGAGGCTTTGACGGAGAGGGCCCTTTCTTCTCAATACTGATTCCGGGTCTTTTTGCGCAACTTGCGCCAGATATTGAAGCAGGCCAGCGCTACCATGGCAAGCAGCAGCAGCAGGAACACAACGCCGCTGCCGCCCTCATTGTAGCTCTTCATCTCGCTCCACTTTACATCGAGCTCGTTGTTGACCTCATCGCTCAGGGCGGTGAACACCTTTTCCTTGGCTTCCACTTCCTCAGAGGGGTATGCGATCTCGCTGTACTTCAGGTCCTCGTCCAGGATATCCCACACCTTCTGCATGGGGGTGGTGTAGCCGATATACTCCGCATTGGCTTTTCCGATGTCCGGCTCGCACATGAAGTTGATGAACATCTCCGCAGCTTCCTTGTGCTCACTGGTGGCAGGCACCGCCATGCAGTCCACCGACAGCACACTGCCCTCCTCCGGGAACACCCAGGCCAGATCCGGGTTATCATCGATCATGGTGATGGCATCGCCGGAGTAATACACGCCGATGGCCGCCTCGCCGCCGATCATCTTATCAAAGATCTCATCCATGACGTAGGCCTGCACCAGCGGCTTCTGCGCTTTCAGGGTTTCCACCACCTCGTCCACCTCTTCCGGGGTCTCTGGGTTGATGCTGGTACCGTTCTTGAACGCCGCAATAGCGTAGGCATCACGGCTGTTGTTGAACATCAGGATGTTGCCCGCGTACTGCTCGTCCCACAGGTCAGCCCATTTGGTGGGGGCTTCCTCCACCATGGTGGTGTTGTAGATGATGCCGGTGGTACAGAGCATATAGGGCACGGTATAGGCGTTGGTGGGGTCATAATCCGGATCGCGGTAGACCGCATCGATGTTCTGGGAGTTGGGGATGTTGCTGTAATCCAGCGGTGCAAGCATTCCCTCGGCGATCATCTTTGCCACCATGTAATCCGAAGGGATGACCACATCGTAGTTGGCCGCACCGGATTTCAGTTTGGCGTACATGGATTCGTTGGAATCAAAGGTGGTGTAGTTGACCTTGATGCCGGTAAGCTTCTCGAAGGCGGCCACCACATCCACACTGTCATCAGAACCGTTGGAGATGTATTCGCCCCAGTTGTAAACGTTCAGGGTGAGATTCTGGCCCTGAAAGCGGGTCCAGTCGTAATCGTCCGAGACCGAAACGTCCTCGGTCACCTCAATGGTTCCGGCGGCAAAGGCGGGCGCAGCACAGCAGAACGCCATGGCCAGCGTCAGCAGCAGAACAGCAAAACGTTTCATTTTACGTCCTCCCCTCTCAGCGCCTTCTGATCCCGGCGGTACTCCCGGCTCTCCATGGCATTGGAGATGAGGATGATGGTCAGGATCACCACAAACATGATGGTGGACAGAGCGTAGATCTCCGGGCTGACCTTTTTTCGGGTCATGGAATAGATGGCAATGGGCAGGGTCTCCACCGTGCCGCAGTTGAAATAGGAGATCATAAAATCATCAATGGAGTAGGTCAGGCAGATGAGGAAGGCCGACAGGATGGCCGGGCTGATCTCGGGCAGAATGACCTTGAAGAACGCCTGCCTGGGGTCGCAGCCCAGATCCAGAGCTGCCTCATACAGTTTGATGTCCAGCTGCTTGAGCTTGGGGGTCACGTTGAAGATGACATAGGGCACATTGAAGGCGATATGCGCGATCAGCAGCGTGGGCATTCCCATGATGGTATCGGGCAGCCAGGAGACTCCCTCGGCAAAGCGCTGGTAAGCCACGAACAGCAGCATCAGGGAAATACCGGTGATGATCTCCGGGTTGACCACCGGAATATAGGTGATATTGGTGACCACCAGGCGGCTCTTGCGGCTCATGGACGCAATGCCCAGCGAGGCCGCCGTGCCCAGAACCGTTGCAATGACCGCAGAGATGAGGGCCACCTCCAGTGAGACGCGCAAAGCGCTCAGGATGGCAGAGTTATGGAGCAGGCTGGTGTACCACTTGAAGGTAAAGCCTGTGAACAGTGCGTAGCCCTTGCTCTGGTTGAAGCTGAACACGATCATATAGGCAATGGGCAGGTACATGAAGCAGAAGAAGAGGATGACGTAGGCCCGCTGCATCAGGCGCAGATGTTTCGTTTTCATCAGGACACGCCCTCCATTTCATCTTCATCAAAGCTGGATGTGAAGCTCATGCAGAGCAGGACGATGATCATCAGCACAAGGCTCATGGCCGAACCGACATTCAGGTTGTAGCTGTTGCCCAGGAACTGCATCTCGATCAGGTCGCCGATCATCAGGTTGGAGCCGCCGCCCAGCATACGGCTGATGACAAAGGTAGACACCGCCGGAACGAACACCATGGTGATGCCGGTGCTGATGCCGGGCACGCTCATGGGGATGAGCACCCGGAAAAGGGTCTGGGTGGTGGAGGCTCCCAGATCCTGTGCCGCTTCCACCAGGCTCTGATCGATCTTGGTCATGCTGGTGTAGAGGGGCAGGATCATGTAGGGCACATAGTTATACACCATGCCCAGCACCACCGCGCCGGAGGTATTCAGCATGGTATAGGGGCCCAGGCCCAAAAAGCCCAGCACCGCGTTCACAGGGCCGTTGATGCTCAGCAGGCCCATCCAGGCGTAGGTGCGGAGTAGGAAGTTCATCCACATGGGCAGCATGACCAGCATCAGCATGATATGCTGCTTGTTGGCGCGCAGGCGGGAGAGAAAATAGCCGACCGGGAACGCCATAATCAGGCATACCACCGTGGAAATAGCCGCAAGAATCAGGCTGCGGGCAAACACGCTGGAATAGCGGCCAATCTGGGTCAGGTTATCAAAAGTAAACTGGCCGTCGGAGTTGGTCATGGCGTACCAGATTACGATGAGCAGCGGCACAACGGTGAAAATGGTCATCCAGACCAGATAAGGCCCTGCCAGCCAGCGGGAGGACTTGGATTTGAGCATTGCTTACACCTCCGAACGCTTCATGATATGAATTTCGTCCGGGCCGATGTTCATGCCGATAAGCTCGCCGGGCTGGCTGGCCTGCGTGGAGTGGATGATCCACTCATAGCCTTCGACATCAACATGCATTTCAAAGTGAACGCCCTTGAAGATGACCTCACGCACAAGGCCGGTCAGCATACCGACAGAGGGCGGCACGATCTGCACATCCTCGGGGCGGATAACGACCTGCACAGGCTCGTTCGGCTTGAAGCCGCGGTCCACACAGGTGAAATCATACCCGCCGAAGTTGACAAGAAAGTCCTTGAGCATGACGCCGTCCACGATGTTGGAATCACCGATAAAGCGTGCGACAAAAGCGTTTTTAGGCTCGTTGTAAATGTCCTGCGGGGAACCGATCTGCTGAATTTTGCCGCCGGACATGACCACAACGGTGTCCGACATGGTAAGGGCCTCCTCCTGATCGTGGGTGACATAGACAAAGGTGATGTTCATCTCACGCTGCAGGCGCTTCAATTCCAGCTGCATCTCCTTGCGCAGCTTGAGGTCAAGTGCGCCCAAAGGCTCGTCCAGCAAAAGGACGCGCGGCTGGTTGACCAGACTGCGGGCTATGGCAACACGCTGCTGCTGACCGCCGGACAGCTGATGGATGCTGCGGCGCTCAA
>ERZ839489.1148-NODE-1148-length-18470-cov-88.661254_pt1 | contig 18470 bp, 19 predicted proteins | sample MGYA00519938_ERZ839489 | MGnify/ENA primary metagenome ERZ839489 (study PRJEB31850, sample SAMEA3708846) | human gut metagenome | biome: human gut; feature: human-associated habitat; material: faeces | place: China | collected 2014 ...
GGAGTTTGTCTGTGGTCAGTGCCAGTTTGTCAAGATCTGTTCCTTCCAGTGACATGTGGAAATTGATGGAAAATGTTTCAAAGCCTTTTCCTACAAATCCCTTCAACCATTCTTCCGCCTTTGTACCCGGCACGCAGGTTCCGATTTTAATCTGTTTCATACTTATTTCCTCCTGTTTTCTCCCATTTATTTTAAATTTTTATTTATGGTTTCTACTTATAATTGTTCAGGTTCTTCCCTGTTACACCTGATCCTGAAATTCGATCACCTGGTTTGTCTCCGCTGACCGGAAGATTGTCTCCATCAGTTTCATGACACGCATCACCTGGAACAGTTTGATCTCAGGTTCTGCTCCGTCCCGGATCACTGCAACTACATTTCTGTGGAAGTCTGCAATATCTCCGGATACTTTTGGTAAGTCTTCTTTTACAATGGTATCTTCCCGTCTCGGTGCCATGGTCTTTGTCAGACCGGCTGCTGTCTTAACCGGTACTACCGTCTCTTCCGTCATACCGGTCTTACGGATGATCTCGCCGTTTAACTGCCAATCCCGGATCACTGCGGTACCGTCTTCTCCCAGTACATACCATCGCGGCAGGGAAATATAATTGTTGGTGCCGACTTCCACCAGGACTTCCGTTCCACCTTCAAATGTCAGGATAGCAGTGAAGCCATCGTCCACTTCCTGGTTGGTGACATTGGTAAGTGATGCGTATACGGTCTCGATCTTTCTGTCACCGTACATATATAAGATCTGATCCAGCAGATGTACGCCCCAGTCCAAGACCATTCCGCCACCATGGACCTTTTCTTTTCTCCAGTCACCCGGGATACCTCTTGAACCATGGACACGGCTCTCGATCCGGAAGACATGTCCCAGTTTCTGCTCCTCTACCAGCTTTTTAATGATCAGGAAATCATCATCCCACCGTCTGTTCTGGTGTACAGTAAGTAATTTTCCTGTCTCTTTGGCTGCATTTTCCATCTCCAGCAGATCAGCGGAAGATAATGTCACCGGTTTTTCCGATATTACATTCTTCCCTGCATGCATGGCACGGATGGCGATAGGTTTGTGGCAGTCATTCGGAGTAGCGATCAGAACCACATCGATATCCGGATCTGCCAGCATAGCTTCTTCTGTTTCATATACAAAAAAGCCCTTCTCCTTCGCTTCTTCTCTCTTTTCTTCCTTGATGTCATAGATGCCACCGATTACGGCTTCCGGAACATTGGAAAGGATCTCCGTATGCCATCTGCCCATTCCGCCATATCCGATCAGTCCGTAAACTACTTTGTTTTCCCTCATTTTACACCTCCATATATAATTTAATTATCATAACATTACTGTTCACTCTGTACCCAGTAACACGCTACGCGATGTACAGAATTTATACGAATCGCATAAATCTTCGCGAACAGCTGTCAACTATCTTATGTTTTCTCAGATCCGGTAAAATCCTGCTGACTGTGCCGGAACAGTTATTTTTCCATTTTTAACCTCTGCGGCTGCGCCAAAGTTATAGATTGCTTCTTTTAGCTCTGCATCGCATACAAATGTTTTTGCCTCTGCGGATGCGTTGATAATCACAAGGATCTTCTCATCACCGGCTTCACGGATGTATGCCAGCGGATATGCATTCTTTTCTGCATAAACAAAAGTGATCTTTCCTCGGCTCTGCAGAGCTTTGTGGCTCTGACGGATCCGGATCAGTTTTTTCACTTCATGATACAGAGAATCCGGAGCTGCCATCTCTTTCTTTGCTGTTGGCCGATCTTTATCCGGATCCATGGCAATATACAGATCACTTGCCGGTGCACTGGAGAAGCCTGCGTTGGTGCTGTCATCCCACTGCATCGGAGAACGGGAACCGGTACGGTTGTAACCGCCTTCTACAGATTTCAGTCCTTCTACATAACGCATACCGATTTCATCGCCATAATAGATAAATGGCGCACCTGGCATGGACAGGATAAATGCAAATGCAACTTTCAGTTCATCGCCGTGCAGGTGACGTGCCAGACGGTCTACATCATGGTTTCCGGAGAACATACACATCAGACCCTTGCCGGCTGTTTTTTCACAGTTTTCTTTATAAGATTCTACGAAATCGTAGATATTTCCTTTTGCACGGGAAGAGAAATACGGCTCTTTACAACGGAACAGATCGTTGGAATGAGAAGTACCAAACTCCAGCAGGAAATCCATGTGGAATCCACCTTCCAGAGATCTCTGCGGATCGCCCCACTCAGATACCATTGCTGCATCCGGAAATTCTTTATCAAGGAATTCTCTGATCTGTTTCCATACGCGGATGGTTCCTTTTTTCTCCGGATCATTTTTCACCAGAGACTCTGCCATATCTACCCGGAAGCCATCACAGCCCATACCCAGCCAAAATCTCATTACATCTTCCATTGCTGCGATAGTTGCCTGTGGTCCTTCATCGTCGATTGACTGCTGCCACGGTTTCTCCGGATCCGGCTGATAGAAACCATAGTTTAATGCCGGCTGATTGGAGAAGAAGTTGACAGCCACCGCACCGTCACGCTCAGAGATACCTCTCAGAGAGCCGCCGAAGCTGACCTCCGGTGATTCCCATACTTTATCGGTCCAGATATAGCGGTCGGTATATGGGTTCTTATCTGCTTTCATGGATTCGATGAACCATGGATGTTCTATAGAAGTATGTCCCGGCACCAGGTCCAGCAGTACATGAATTCCTTTTTTATGCGCTTCTTCAAATAACTGTTTCAGATCTTCGTTGGTTCCGTAACGTGGAGCTACACGACAGTAATCTGCAACATCGTATCCTGCATCTCCGAACGGAGAGAGAAAACAAGGATTGATCCATAAAGCGTTACATCCAAGTTCTCTGATATAATCTAATTTTTCGATAATACCCTGAAAATCTCCGATGCCGTCCCCGTTAGTATCTTTAAATGACTGCGGATAGATTTCATAAAAAATTGCATTATCTAACCATTTTGACATTTTGTAAAACCCTCTTTCTTTCTGATGTTGTCTCGTTTCTCTATAACAACTACCTTCGCTTACCAGAATACTATTTATTTTCTTAGATTTCAAACAATATACTATTTATTTCTGATACTATTCTATTGTTTTTGTATAATGTTCTTGTGTTTTTTCTTATCTATTTATTTTTTTTGGTTATTTTTATCCTTTATTTCATTCTCAAAAAATAATTTATATTATTTTGCACAGCGAAAAAAGGGTTCCTGATGCCACAGATTTTCATTCTGCAACATCATACCCTTCTCTGTTTTCCGTTGCAACACGTATCATTATATGATATATTACAACTGATTCTTTTATATTTCCCGGAAACAGTATTCTTTGCAATACTATTCTATTATTTTATTTATTCTGCTGGAGATATTTATTTTACGGAGGCGTATGTTATGAATCTTTATGCGATAAAAGAAAAGTGCCAACACGGATCCATTCAGGTTCCATACAGTTACTATGACTGCGGTATACCGGATTATTTTACGAGTGTACCGCTGCACTGGCACAGTGAAATGGAATTAAATTACATAAAATCTGGAAATGGTTTTTTCAAATACGAGGATCAGACCATCTCTGCCAAACCGGGAGACATCTTTCTGATCCAGCCCAACGTCCTTCATGCTATCATGTCGGATGAGCACAGCTCTTTTTTTTATGATACCATTGTTTTTCATCAGAATATGCTGGTGGGAAGTTACGATGACCGTTGTTATACAGATATTCTGCTGCCGATCTTTTCTTCCAGACGAAGAGTTCTGGTTCCTGTATCTCAGGAAACCCCGGGGTATCATGAACTCCATGATTCGGTCCGGACTATTATGCAGTGTGCGCACAAAAATCTTGCAACGTCGGATCTGTTACTAAAAAGCGAACTGCTTCGCTTATTTTATCTGCTGGCATCGACACCGGGACTCTGCACCGAACACACGGCTTCGACAGAATCCCGGCTGACCGAAACACTTCGGCCTGTTCTCACTTATATACAGAAACATCATTCCGAATCTGTTACCATAGAGCAGCTAGCAAAGATCGCTCATATGAGCAGCAGTTACTTTATGAGCTGTTTCAAACAGAATTTCGGTCTCGGAGCCATTGAATATCTGAATCAGGTACGTATCCGATCAGCATGCGACCTTCTGCGCAATACGGATCGCAATATCTCCGACATTGCTTTCGATACCGGATTTCATAACCTTTCAAATTTCAATCGACAGTTTCGCACCAAGGTAGGATGTTCTCCTCAGACTTACCGAAAAGAATCCGTTCTTTCCTGATAGATCCAGTAAGTGATCATCAACATGATCCAGGCGCCGATCCAGGCAGATACTTCTGCCAGAGCAACACCACGAAAAGCCAGATATGGAGTCAGCAGCTTTACCATGACCACTCGAAGAGACACTTCCAGGACTCCTGAAAGCATCGGAACAAACGTATGCCCCATGCCCTGACACCCGTTGCGGAACACAAACAGCCATCCCAGAGGAAACAGACAGATGCCTGTAACTGCCAGAAAATCTCTTGTGTAAGAAATAATCGACGCATCATTTAACATGAAAGAAGTCAGAAACTCAGGAATACACAGCAACATCAGAGCCAGTGGAATATTTATCAGGATCGTCAGGATAACTCCTTCCCGGATACCGGTACGTATCCGCTCCTTTTTTCCGGCACCATAGTTCTGTCCCACAAAAGTAAGAAGTGCCAGGCCCACTGTATTTGCCGGCTGTTCAAAAAGACCGAGGATCTTGGTGCATGCCGCATAGGCAGCCACATAGCTTGTTCCCATATTGTTGACAAATGTCTGCAATACCATTCCGCCCACTGCAGTGACAGAATTCATAACGGCAACCGGCAGGCCTTTCAATGTCAGTTTTTTGATGATCACACCCTGTGGTTTCCAGTCCGTTTTTTTCGGGATCAGTTTTTTTTCCTTTCCTATGTAGTAACAGCAGTAAAGTGCAGACAGAACCTGTGCCAGAACAGTGGCTAACGCTGCGCCAAAAACACCCATATGTAACGGGAAAACGAATAACAGATCCATCAGAACATTAGCAATGGCGGAAATTATCATTGCAACCAGAGGCACCCGGCTGTTTCCGACGGAACGCAGAAGTGTCATGGCAAAATTATTAAAAATTGTAATGGTGGTTCCCGCAAGAATTGTTCCGAAATATTGCAGTGTTTCCGTCATCAGATCTTCCGGTGTATGGAGAAATGTAAATAATTGCCGCATGAAGGCCAGACTTACCACTGTGATCACAATCCCAACGGCCAGACAGATCCAGACAGACATTGCCAGCTCTTTACGAAGTTTTTCATAATTGCCACTTCCAAAAGACTGAGAAATACAGATTCCCAATCCTCCTGTCAGCCCAATTGCGAAACCGATGATCAGAAAATGTACGGAACCGGTGTTTCCAACCGCTGCAAGTGCTGTATCGCCAATTCCTTTTCCCACCACCATGGAGTCTGCAAAGCTGTATAACTGCTGAAACAGATTTCCTGCCAGGATCGGCAGGAAAAACTGTACCAGCAAACGCATACAGTTTCCCTGTGTCATATCATTTGTCGTGTTCTTACCCATTATGTTACCTCCTGATGTCTAAACGGTACTTTCCAAACACTGTCTGCTTTTAGCCAGTATTTTACTACTGAAATGATACTTTTTCCATGACATTACTATTCTGTTTTGATACTATTCTATGATGTTGAGGTAAAAGTCAGAGTGAACAGTAACATTTTCTATTCTGCAGGCGTTCCCATATAGTAGAATCCCTTGCATACGTCCAGATGAATCTGTTTGAATGTGCCAATCATAGAAGCATCTCCCGGGAAATGTACCAGAAGATTATTGCCCATTCGTCCGGTTACCAGAGATGCATCCTGATCGTTGACACTCTCTACCAGAACTTCCTGTACCGTTCCCTCAAAACGGGAAGAACGTTCTCGTGCAATTTCCTGCACCTGCGCTAAAAGACGATCAAAACGATCTTTTACAACCTCTTCCGGCACCTGATCCTCTTTGGCCGCTGCAGGTGTTCCGCTTCTTTTGGAATAAATAAAGGTAAATGCGCTGTCATATCCCACTTTTCCGACTACATCCATGGTCTCCAGAAAGTCTTCTTCTGTCTCTCCCGGAAATCCCACAATAATATCCGTCGTCAGAGAAATATCCGGCAATTTCTCACGAATCCGGTCAACTAGAGCCAGATAGGACTCTTTTGTATACCGACGGTTCATCTCTTTTAACACCCGGCTGCTGCCTGACTGCAGAGGCAGATGAAGATGCGGACAGATCTTTTTACTCTCAGCCATCACCTCGATCAGTTCATCGGACAGATCCTTTGGATGAGAGGTCATGAACCGGATCCTCTTCAGCCCTTCAATCTTTTCAATCTCTTTTAACAACTGTGCAAATGTAATCGGATGCTCCAGATTTTTTCCATAGGAATTTACATTCTGACCAAGCAGCATGACTTCCACCACACCGTCCGCTACCAGATGTTCGATCTCTCTTACGATATCTTCCGGATTCCGGCTTCGCTCACGGCCACGGACATACGGTACGATACAGTAACTGCAGAAGTTGTTGCACCCAAACATAATGTTGACACCGGATTTGAATTTGTATTTTCGATCTACCGGCAGGTCTTCCACGATCTGATCGGTATCTTTCCAGACATCGATGATCATCCGGTCCGATTCCATAGCATAACACAGAAGTTCAGGGAACTTGAAGATGTTATGGGTTCCGAAGATCAGATCCACGAACCGGTAACTCTTTTTCAGTTTTTCCACCACATGTGCTTCCTGCATCATACAGCCACACAGTGCGATCATCATATGTGGTTTCTTCTTTTTCATACTGCCAAGATATCCCAGACGGCCATAGACACGCTGGTTGGCATTCTCACGGACTGTACAGGTATTGTAAATAACAAAGTCTGCTTCGTCTTCTTTATCTGTCTTGATATAACCGACCGCCTCCAGAATACCATCCAGTTTTTCGGAGTCTCGGGCATTCATCTGGCAGCCGAAGGTTGTGGTACACGCGTACAGCGGACGGCCTAATTCTTCTGATTTTTCTTTTACATAGCCACGGGCTTTTTCGATAAACTGCTGCTGACGTTTTTGCTCTTCGAGAGCAGTTAAGGTTTCGTTTTTATTTTCCATCGTTGTTATCATCCTTGTTTTTGTATCAATGAGTATTGGTTAAAGTGTACTCCGACAACCAATAAAAGAGAGATGTAAAATATCCCTGTAATGTTCCAGTGTTATCTGGTTTTCCCGTTTTTCATAAAACATAACGCAGGAATATGGCTGCCAGACAAACTCTTATTATACTGGATGTGAGATGGGTTTTCAACGAAAAATTACTCAGATTCCTCCATATTGTCCGAACTGTAAAACTCTTCCCCTGTCTCAAGACAAATAGCTGCCAGTCTTCCGCCTGGAAAGCTGGCACCACAGTCGATTGCTATATGGTTATTCTTTTTATATATATACCCAGGATTTTCGTTATTTTCATCAATCAGTTGCGTCGGCGTGTGACCGGTGACAAGCAGGATATCTTCAAAGTACTTTCTGTTATAATTCGGCCGATCCCAGACCAGTTCTTTCAGGGTGTATTCATCCATCTCTTTATCCGGTGAAAAGTTTCCGAGACCGCCATGCACAAGAAGATAATGCAGTCCATTCAGGATCAGTTCGTCATACAGTTCAAACTCTTCCAGGAATTCTATCACTTCTTTTCGCATGTCACTATCCAGCGCACGGAACTCCCTGATTGTCGTATCGCCTCCGTTATATTTCCAGGTGATCAATTGATTCAGCATCTGATCGTCAATTTCTTCCAGAGACCGATCCGTAATCTCCTTATTAAGAAACTTCAGACATTCGATAGCCATCGTTTCATGATTTCCTGCAATACAGATTGCCTGGGGCATCTCCATCAGCCGGAGAACTGTCCGGATCGGGTGTTCACCCCGATCCAGAATATCTCCAAGTATGTAGAGCGTATCTGTATCCTGCAGCTCGATGGTTTCTATCAGTTCTTCAAACTTATGATACATACCATGTATATCAGATATCACATATGTCGCCATGTAAATTCTCCTTTACTCAGACTGTTTTTTGTCAAACCGGACACAATTACAAAAATATCAACAGCCATGAAAACTCTTTAAGATCGCGATCACTTCCCGTTCTTCCTGCTCTGTAAAAGTTCCATCCGGTGAAGTTGCGATAAATTCATAAGGAGTCGGATAGTCGAAAGAATACATGTTTGCACTATACGCTTCCGACACATCTTCCCGGGTACCGGCATATGATTCCGGTACTACTGCATAACTTACAGCTCCGTTGTCTACCGGTGTAAAATCCTCATCCACATCCAGTAAATATTCGGCGACCTGTTGAATCCTCGCCACCATGAATTTACCAAGAGAAGAATAGTCTGCGTCCGTTCCTCCCGGCGGCAAGGAAGAGTCAAAAGCGGAATCTGCTGCCTTCGTTACTTCGTCCCTGGTAAATATGGAATGGCTGCTGTATCCCGGAACACTGGAAAAGGACAGATAATCGATGCTGACACCTCTTTCGTTTTGAAGTGTTACCTGTTCCTCAAGGATATCATTTACATCATTGCTGACTGTCTCTGTTGTAATTGTCCAGCCATCCGGATACTGAAATTCAAACTCCGGACATGTGACTGCATTGACCTCTCCGTAACGTGTCCGGTAAGAATGATTACATTCCACAGCGTCTGTCTTTGTCGTTTCTTCCTTCTCGTTTGTTTCCTGTTTCGTCTTTTTCTCCGATAAAGTTTTATCTTCAGAATTCTCTGCTGTAACAGATTTTTCTTCATTGTTGTCTGAAAGTTTCTTTTCGTCCTGCACGGTTTCTTCTTTTTTATTGGAAAGTTTCTGTTTTTTCTTCTTTTCCTCTTTGGCTTCTTCCGATGGCTCCGGAGTTACCGTTTCTGATACGGTCTTTTTGTTGGAAACTTCCTGGCTTTTTTCCGTTTTCTGAATATCCAGCACGATGATAATACTTAAAACCACGCACAAAACAGCGATGGCTGAGATACTTCCTGTCAGTAATTTTTTATTTTTTTCCATTTGTTATTTACCTCGTTTCTTAGGATTATCGCGGCAGTCGCTGAAGTCTCGTGTAAGGCACGTACTTCAGCTCATTGCCCGCGTAAATAAACTACGAATACCTTTTACAACTCTTACCCATCCGCATATAAAGCAATCGCCTCTCTGGAAAGCTTCAGAATATTTTCCTGCTGGATATCTACCAGAAAAGCATTCTCATCATTGCACAGAGCTTTTCCAAGTGTTTTGATCGTCTTCATAGTGACCGAGTAATCATTTCTTTCCTGATCCGCAATATAGCCTTCACAGTACTGAATCACACGTTTGATCGTTCTCTGGCTGATCACCTCTGTATTTTCATCTTCCTCAGCCAGTTCTACTTTCTTTTGAATCAGGCTTCCGTTACAATCATATTTTTTCACTTCATCCAGCAGACGTGGAACATTGATCCAGCAATAACGACCGGTTCCTTTTTCTTTCAATACTTTCATAAGCATCCTGTTAAAATAGAAATTGTCTTTTTCTCTCATAGTATTTCCTCCCGATGTTTCTTGATGATAGCCGTTACAACTGTTACAACATCTTCTCTTTTTATAATCTGCAGATCTACGCATCATTTCTGCTTTGTATCTTCCATTTCTTCTTTTAATAAACTCTCCGGTTCTGCCTGGATTCTGCGCCATGTAGTTCTTTCTTTCGGTGTAAGCATTTCATCTACGACAATCGGAAGAAATATCTTATTCTGCGTAGTTACTTTCCAATATAAGGTGTCTTTTATCAGACATTTGCCGCAGGTTCTGGGGCCTAAAATTCTGAAACTTCCCATATGCGGAGGATAATCCCAGCCTGTATCAAAAGCCTGTTGGGCTGTAATATATTCTTTCTTTCCACATACTTCACAATAATGCCAAAAAGGACGAGTTTCCATACTTTTTAAAAGCTCCAGGTGCCTTCTTTTTTCTTCATCCGCCTTATATAATCTGGCGGTCTCCTCAGCCAATTCCTGTTTCGACTGAATCACGATTTCCGGGTTTGGCTCATCCATATGAAGGTTGATTTCGCCGCCGATCACTTCATAGACCGCGTCAAATCCTTCTGCCGGGTTTGGAAACTCCATCTGTCCTGCCTCCTCTTTTAACCCATGCAGACTCATATCAAGTCCACGCATCTTAATATTTTTTCCCCATTGTTCATCATCCGGCTGCATGACAAACACCTCGATTGTTACATCTGGTATTTTTCTGATTCCCTCAATATATGCGATCCGGCGTTTGGCCTTAAAAAACGTCTGTTCCGCAACCACATCACGCCCCTGTTTGAGTTCTTCTATAATATCATGAAGATGCATATCATTCGCTTTCTTCAGGTATCGAAACTGTTCTGAAAATGGAATAGCATCCTTATATCCGGCTTCATGATAAACTTTCTGTTGATAATCATATATATTCAGTATCACTACATTTGCACCTGCAAAATGATGTTTGATAAAATATGTTTTTCCTGTCGCGTTTGCTCCAATTACAAATGTTACTTTCTTCATATTTTTAATCCCCCCACCGTAAAAATCAGTACTTCATCAATTGCCCAGTCATTCCTCCAAAATTACTTTTATAGATCCGCATAATTCTGTTCTTCCGGTTCAGCAATCTCATTTTCCTTTTCGTCTACATAATTTTTAATGAACTCTTTTAACACAGTCGCCGGATTTTTCTTTCCCATTTTGCAAAATGTTTTAAATTTGAAATACAGACTTTCCTTTACCGTAAAACTGATCTCTATATTCTTATTCTTGTTATACCTCATAGTCTGCCTCCTTTCCGGAAATCATGATCTTCTAACAATATAAGTTCAACTTATCTTGTACCTCATGGATTTCAGAATCTATGCTCGTTTTTCTTTCTCTGAAAACATTCGCATCCGCATATCTATGATTGCCCATGCCTGTTTTTCCTGAAATCCAAAAGAGTTCTGTAAAGTATTCTTCATCATTGCTATATCCTTTGATTCAACCATCACATGTATTACTAATTCACTATATTTCTGTGCCCAGCTAATTGCAGCTAACATATCCATTCTTTCCGTCAGGCTTTCCTTTTTCCGGACTAAATACTCTGCAAAATCAGCGGCTGTTTCTCTGTCTCCAATGTATTCCAGACGCACATGCTTTTCCTGCTCGATATAACCGGCAAGCTCCTGAAAAGAAAAAATAAAGCTATCATGCAAGGCGGTTCTTTCAGAATTTCTCCGGCACACTTCCTTTTCTGACATGTTTTTCCATTGTCTGCGAAGTGTGATGTAATCTTCAGCTTTCTGATATATACTTTTGAAAAGTTTTGCTGCCGTCTTATCCTTTCCTGCCTGTTCTGTCAATACATCACAACACTCCCAAAAGGATTGTGTTTCTGTTCTCTTTTTATTTATCATAAGCATTTCCTTCAACCCGTTCCTTGTAACAGATACCGTCTTTTGTATAGCAGCTCTCCAAAAACATCAATTCCGGCACGGTATAAAAATCATCGTGTTTATATTGATGTAAAAGCTCATCTAATTGTCTTTAGAGGAGATCCAGACAAAATCTGTAATCATATCATCCTCACAGACAGGCTTCAGATAAAACACTGCGATACTTCTGAAAGATTGGTGTACTCAAAAGGCATACAGATCAAATCGATCGCTTCCGGATGTTCCTGACAAAAAGTACTTTTTCCTGTACCCGCATAAATCATGGCTATTTCCTCCCTCTGTTGATTTACATTATATTTATACATGATTGACCTGTTTATAAACATTCACTTCTGTGAGCTTTCAGAAGAAAAAAGGTTCTTTACATATTTGTCTTTCCACAGATCTTCCACAAAAAATACCGGTAATCTGTCATGGTACTTATCATACAACTCCTTACCAGAAACGAATCGATAGAGCATGCCAATCGGTGTAGATACCTTCTTTCTGTAGTCTGTTACAATAGAATTGTCCATCTTATCACCAATTTTCCCGCAGATTAGGCAATAGCTTCTTAAGCATGTCCTGATTCCATCATCTCCCTTCCATTTATATTGGATCAGACATTCTGCATATTGATGCTTATGTTTCGATTTTTTATTAGCTTTCGATACGCTGCTTTCTTTTTGTTTCAAATATTTGGGTGCGTCATTGTCATATTGATTATCCATAAAATAAATCGCCTCCATGGTTTCTTTCATTGACTTTTTTCCTCTATTCTGTATCTTGATCTTCCTACTTTCTGAACAGTATCTGATTTTCCTAATTCTTTGATTTCTTCATACAGTAGTTGAATCCATATATTGAATATTGTCATGATAATGTCCAAAATACCATTGCGAATAATCTAATTTCTTTACAATTTCATCCATCCATTCCTCTGTTGACAGAACTATGTTCTCGAAATTTATTACGCTCTCCTGACTCGGTCTATATACTAACGGGCAAGTATGAGAAAACACATAATCTATTTTCCAATCTACTTCATTCAATTTATTTTCTACTTGACTTTTTACTTTGTCGTCTGGTTGTTCGTCTGGAAACCATGGAAGACCTGTTAAAAGTCGATATGCTTTATCGCGACTGTATGCACCACCGTTTGCAATCGCCTTTTTCCCATCAAGATCATAAATTTCTCCATCTTTTGCATATACTATATTCGGAAATTCCGGTTCATAATATACCTCTCCTCCACGCCAGATTTGTGTTCTGTAAGTTTGTATATGATAAGGTCTCAATCTCCTGTTATGTAATAAGCCATTTCCTACCACCTTACATATATTATTTCATCTTCTGTTCGCTATGCTTAAAATTGTAAACCGCCTTCAAAATCTCAATTATATTCATCTGTAATTTTCATTCTCATTTATAGCGTTTTGAATATATAGATTCATTTCGTTTCTTATTTGTTCCATCTGTTTTCCAGTATCTGGATTCGTATACGGAATCCTTCCTATAATTTTATCCACATAATGGTTATCTCTTATACTTTCATATGTCGCTTTAAAATTTATATCATAAAAATATGCAAGATAAGATATCCAATAATCCATCTTTGTCTTTCTTGTCTCTAATAAAATTGATTTATGATTTTTGAATTGTCGCATAACTTCTGGCGTAATTTCTGACATTCCTACCTGTTCTGCATTAACTCCCAAGAGAATTTCAGTTGCTGTTTCGAGCTTCACTCTGCAATTGTCAAGTTTATCTGCATCACGTATGATTTGAGCATGCATCAATTCTCGCTTATTCGTAATTCCTTTCAAGCAATAATCACTATGATGTCCAATTGCTGTTTTTATAATTTCATCCCATTTATCTTCTTCGACAAAACACCGAATTAATCTCTCCTCAAATAAAATTTTTACACCGAATGCTGCATGATCCATCGTTCCAGGTTCAAAACTGTTGTAACATTTCAATTGTTCAAATCTTCCAATATCATGCAACAAGCCTATAATCTGAGCGAGCTCACAATCTTCTGTCGGTAGCTTCATATCTTCTGCAATTTTTTTACTGCATTCCATTACTCCATAAGTATGCACAATCTTCAGCTTTATCTTTTCGTTCTTTCGGTCATAATCATTTAAATAGTTTTCAAAAGCTTTCTTCGAATATTGCAAGTCAATCATTTCGTTTTTCCACCTTATTTTCAATTTCTCTCAACATAATATTCCCGACCTGTATCCAGACAAACTGCAGCCAAACGTCCATTTCTTCGATTACAGCCACAATCAATTGCAATATGATGGTTCGCCTTATACACATAACCCGGTCTTGAATTTTCCATAATCTCCTGTGTTGGTGTGTGTCCTGTCACCACATATCTATCTTCAAAATATTGGATATCATACTCAGCTCTGTCCCAGATCAATTCTTTTAGGGAGTATTCTTCAATATTTTTTCCAGGATAATAGTTTCCCAGTCCTCCGTGAACTAACAAATAGTTTTTCCTATTAACTGTCAGTTCTTCGTAAATCATAAAGTCTTTTATAAAATCAATCACTTCATATTGCATTTCCCGGCTCAATGCCCGAAACTCATCAATGGTTGATTTACTGCCGTTGTACTGCCAGGTCACAAGATTGTCCAACATTTTTCATCCACTTTTTCAATAGACATCTCCGTAATTTCCTGCATCAAGAATTCCAGGCACTCTAACGCCATAAGCTCATGATTTCCTATCAGACATACCACATTTGGCATTTCCATAAGTTTCAAAATAATCCGAACCGGATGAGGTCCTCTGTCAAGAATATCTCCAAGAACATACAACGTATCCGTCTCTTTCAAGTGTATCGTTTCTAACAATCTGATAAACAGTTCATATTCTCCATGAATATCTGAAACAACAAAAGTAGCTATGTCGGTCATCCCCCTTCGTTTCTAAAAATCTTTCCTAACACTTGCATTTTTCTGTTCTCGGCATCCTTTAACATACAAATCCAATCTTCTTTATCTGTCTTCTTTCATCCAATGGAACATCTGGAATATCGCTTTCTTCAATGGTAGTCAACACTTCTGTTGTAATTTCTGTTTCGTCCATCTGACATATTCTTTCTGCCAGATTCATCTCTGCTTCCTCCAACATTTTTCTCGCAAATCTTCCATTTCCATAGTCTTTGCTTTCTTTTACGCTCTCGAAATTCTTTTTTAACTTTTTCATTCCTGCCTCTGTGATTGTCATTTGTTTTCTTGAAAGCATCAATTTTGTAATCTCACAAAGTTCCTCAACAGTGTAATCAGCAAATTCTACGCTAAATGCAATTCTGGAACGCATACCCGGATTTCTGTCAAGAAACTGTTGCATTGGCTCCGGATAACCTGCAAAGATTACAATCACATTATCCCTATGATTTTCCATCTCCTGAACGATCGTATTGATTGCCTCATCTCCAAATCCATTGTCATAGCCGTCACACAGTGAATAAGCCTCATCAATAAAAAGGACTCCTCCTTGTGCTTCTTTAAACTTTTTCTTAACTAACGGTGCCGTAGCTCCTACGTGTTCACCCACAAGATCTGCACGCCCTGCCTCTACAAACACGCCTGTTGATAATATTTTCTCATCTTTCATAATCTCTGCAAACAATCTGGCAACCGTCGTCTTTGCCGTCCCCGGATTTCCTGTAAAGACCATATGTAAAGAAGATTTTTCCACTCGAAGACCTTTCTCCATACAAAGCTTGTTTATCTTATGTTTGGCAATTGCTTTATGAATCACTGTTTTAACAGAAGCTAAACCGATCATGTCATCTAATTCTTTTCTGGCTGTTCCTAATTTTCTTTCCTTCTTTTCTCCTTCTCCCAGCATCTGTATATCCGCCTTTGTAATCTGAAAAATCTCTTCCTTTTGAATTTCCCCCGGATTTTTTCTTTGTAAAAGTAATCTTACTGATTGCTGTCTGACCGCACGTTCCATTAAATTACGTACATATCTTCCATTCCCAAAATCATCGATATTTCTTACTTTTTCAAAGATATAATGCGTCTCTTTGATTGCGTCATCAGTCACACAAAATCCTTTTTCATGGATCATCAGCTTAAAAATATCTGTAAGTTCCTCTGCCGTATAATCTGGAAAATCAATCCAATATGGAATTCTGCTTTTCAATCCTTCATTCCTCTTCATGAATGCTTTCATTCTTTCATTGTATCCTGCAAGAATAACAATCACATCTTCCCTGTTATTTTCCATTTCCTGAAGCAACACTGTAATAGCTGTGTCACTCGTCATAGCATACGCTTCATCTATGAATAAAACGCCTCCTCTCGCTGCCAGAAATGCTTCTCTGATAGCACTTACGCATCCTATTCCATCCAGATCCATTCCTCCACGCTCGACAAATGCACCACTTTTTAAAATGCCTTTTTCTTTTGTAATTCCTGCAAATAATTTCGCAACTGTAGTTTTGGCACTTCCTGGATTGCCGCCAAAAATCATATGCATCGAACTGGTATGATAATCATTTCCTTTTCGTTTTTTTCGTTCTTTTTCAACAATATCTGCCGTAATAATCTTATCAATCTGCTCTTTTACAATTTTCAGGCCAATCATGTTATTTAACTTTTCATAAGCGGATACTTCATTTTCATCTCTGTCCAACAGGAAATCTTCCGAAAAATTGTAATCATATGCTTTCAATATATTTTTATTTAGACACCATGCTTCAAACTGCTCGTAAGCCCTCAATACATCTGTCTGCGAAAACTTATGTCCTGGGAACAATGCCATGAACTCCTGTGCCTGTCCTGCATATTTTGAATATTCGGATTTTTTAATCAATCTCTGCATATAATCGACCGCTGTTTTTCTATCCCCGGTTCCTTCTCTTAACATAATCGTCATCATATATCTTTTTAACTGTGGCAAAAGATAATAGGCAAATCCCGGATGATCCATATCATATGTAAACACAAACAGGCATTGATTCCGATACTTCTTTATAAGTTTCTCCAGATATTGACTTGCCATTACATAATCAACCGAGTCATACCCAAATTTTTCAGATAAATCTAAAACAATCACACCGCCATAACTGTTTTCAATAATTTCTTCAAGATGGTTGTTTTTCCTGAACAGATCAGGTTCTATTTCACTGACTATTTCCATTCTTCTGCTGTTGATTCGATTCGCTTTTCGCAAATTCTGCACAAGTAGTTCTGTCATTTCACCTGCTGCTTCAACACTATGACTGGATATCACATAATGAATCATATTTCCACTGTATTCAGATAGATTTGCGTGCGCCTTTATATTTCCCAGTTCCTCCACAAAATCCTGATGGTAGATACTACAAATCTCACATTCCTGTTCAGAGATAATATGCTCCTTAAAATCATAAGGAAATGGTCTTGTATCATTTATACAAGAATAATAATAGATCCATAGATTCGACGATTCTATGATTCGATTAGAATAGCCAATATGGTTTCTTCTTTTACATTCAAGAAAACATTCCATAAACTGATGCATCGTTATTTCATATGGTTCTACTTGAATCCTTTTTATTCCAAATATATCTCGCAACATTTCAAGAATACCTTCATATACATTTTGAAAACTCAGCTTCTGTTCATCGAAAGAAAAGATTGCAGAAATCAGATTGTCCTCTTCCCGATATACTAAAAACGTCCTGTTATTTTTCATATTCTGATACATATACGAGTTGATAGATTCGAGTACATTGTCGTATCCATAGTGTCTGAGTTCGATTTTTGCATTTTCCTTAATCTCTTCTGTATTTGTACTCAATTCAAAACCATAATATCTCATACTCTTTTCCTCCGTAAAACTATTTGAAGATTATCTCATGATTGCCATTCTCTCTGTCAAGCAGAAAATTCTTTTGCAAACACCTCATAATTTGATGTGTCTCTCGGCGGACAGTAAATTGCCAATTCAATGGTTTCAAAATCATATTTATGCTCGTTAATTGCCGCATTCATTGCATATGCAACTAATTCCGGTGGATTTGCAAATGCACCACATCCAAAAGCTCCTAAAATAACAACTTCTGATTTTGCATACCTGGCTATATCTAAGACACGCTTTATTCTCTTCTTATATATATCAAGCAGCTCTTGATCTGTAACGCTCTTTTTCCAGTCTTTGTTGTACTGTGACATACATCTCAGATTTGGTGCTGCGCAGCTAATTACATCTACATCGAACCATTCTTTCTCTGGCAAAAGAACTGGTTTCTTAGTATCACTCTTAAATATTGTAACACCGCATGTTTGTATACAATCAGCATTATAAAGCGAATCCATTTCACCCGTTTTCAATGCATAGCGATGTTTTTTATGAAATACTTCTGTAATCTCACTTGCTGATATACACTTGTACAAAGTACTGACTCTGCACAAGCATTCTTCCTGGGCACTGGCTCCTTTTGTCACTCCACCACCTGGCTTGGTTGCTGAAGCAAAATTTAATACACTGACATGTTTCCCCCTATATGCCGAAGCTGCCTCAAAACTTCTTTTCTTTGAAACGATAATCTCTGTTTCTTTTCCTGTTTCATGTTCATTTGTAAAATTCTGCAAAATATCATCTGCATTTTTCTCCGAAATCACTCTATTACATGCCATAGAATTTTTAATCTTGTCCATCAACTTCTGATTATTTTCACACATCCATACTGTATTTTCAAATATCTTTATCAAATCTTCTCTAGCCATCTGCTCTCCTTTTCTTCATACATAAAACTCTTCTTTTGTTTCTAAGCATAGACATCCTAATTTTCCATTTATAAAACCACATCCACAGTCACACATGATAAGATTCCCTTTTTCATTTTTCCAGATCTTATGATTCACAGTGTTTCTATGACCACATATTG
>ERZ839489.1182-NODE-1182-length-17906-cov-135.836760_pt1 | contig 17906 bp, 14 predicted proteins | sample MGYA00519938_ERZ839489 | MGnify/ENA primary metagenome ERZ839489 (study PRJEB31850, sample SAMEA3708846) | human gut metagenome | biome: human gut; feature: human-associated habitat; material: faeces | place: China | collected 2014 ...
AGCATACTGACCGCTATCGCTACTACGCTCGGAGTAACGAGCTGCATGGGATAAAGGAAACTGAGAAATCCGGTCATTAAGGTCATGGTCATTAAGGTCATTAAGGTCATTAAGGATTTCCAAAGAAAGTTAAAGGGAAATGAGTAAAAAATCATCATTTTTTTGCTCATTTTCCTTTTTTTTATTATCTTTGCCTTAAAAATTAATAATTGAACTTTCGCATGTGGTTCAAGTACGGGCGAGGGGCTTCTGCCCTTTACCTTTGCTTTACCCTTCGGCCAGTGATTTTCAATTCCCTTCGGCCGGTGACCGTTGGTTCAGGGCGTATGGGACAAAACTTGCGAAAGTTCAGTAGATAACAAAATAAAGAACGAAGAATTTCATTGAAATAATCTGATGGAAACAGAAAGAATTTTACTTCGATATTGGCAGGAATCAGATGCAGAGGCGCTCTTCAAGTACGCCTCCGACCCCTGACGTAGGACCACGTGCAGGATGGCCGGCGCATAAGTCTGTTGAGGAAAGTCGGGAGATAATCCGGACATTCTTCCATAATGAAACGACATGGGCGATTGTGTTGAAAGAGACTGGCGAGGCTATCGGCTGCATCGGCTACTACACCCATGAAACCAGCAACATCCCTATCGGAGAAAACGACTGTGAGGTGGGCTATTGGGTAGGAAAGCCATTTTGGAACCAAGGAATCTGCACCGAAGCCTTGAAGCTGATGCTTGACTACTGCATCAACGAGAAGCATTTCGAAAACATCTGGGCAGACCATTTCACAGGCAATCCTGCATCAGGAAAAGTCATGGAGAAATGCGGTTTCGCCGATACTGGTATGTTGAATAAATGTAGCCAACTCGTGGGTGGCGACAAGGAAATGGTCAAGGTGTTCAAGTACAACGGATAAAGGAGAAAAATAGAATGATGAAACTCAATAACACCAAAAGTGAGTGGTTTATGTAAAAAGTTACGGAGAATATGAATTATCTCCGTAACTTTTTACATTTTCGGCTGATTTTACCGCTTCAGCGCTATGTTATAATTATAATACTTCGTGTTGCCCGTAATATCCTCCAGCACCTGAATGAAAGGAGGAAACTTCACACTCTCGTTGGCAGAAATGCCGCGGGTTTCAAGAATCATCAGGTCGGAAACCGGCTCAAGAAACTCGTCGAGCTCGAAATACTGGCCCTTCCAGATGAAACTCTTGCGATGCTTATGAATGCGCTGGCGGTAAGGATCAGCCTGCTGAAGCATACTCTCGTAAAGTTTGGCATTGATCTGTCGCTCGGTCTCAATCTGCTCATTGTCTGAAAGGCGCTTCTTGGTGGTGTGAACATACACATACTTGCCTCCCTCGAAACCACGACGGCGAAGACGAATCTCACTGCCCGGCTCACCCGTAAGATAAGTCTGAACAATATCGCTGTCTATCGCATTAGGAACCTCGCCCGTCAGCTTCACGATATATTTTCGCTCCTCCTCTATCGGCTGCGGAATGGCAAGCACATTGCTTATCTCCTTGAGCACACGGTTCAGCTTGTTGTTGAAATCTTCGTGGTTATTGATTACCCTGAGATGAGGATGCCCCTTCCATGCAGAAACAATCTTCTTGTCCAACTCTCGCGCTATCTTCAGTCCTTCTTCATCGGCCTTCTCCAGGCGCTGCGCATTGTTGGCTGTAGTATAAAACTGCTCGGCACCATCAGCAGCACTCACCAGATGCAGCACAGCATCATAGCGGTCGCGAAGCTGGGCATCTGTATACCCCTCTTCCGAGATGATGCGGTGCCAGAAATCGGGAGTGAGATAGGTTGAAATATCCATCGTACCACGATCGCAGACGATGATGACCGGCTGCTGCAATGTTTCAGCCATACGCAGGAAACTGTCTTCCAGGTTGATCTGAGTCTGGAAAGTAGCCTTCTCGCCCTCGAAGAAAAAATCCTTGTTGGAGGTGAGATAATTCATGCCCGCCTGGGTGAACATGGTTGGAACTTCGGGAATGGTAAAAACCTTATAGCCGAGACTGGAGAAATGTTCAATCACCTTAACCATAGCGGTAGTCTTGCCCGCACAAGGTCCACCCGTCAGTACAATCTTCTTAATCTGATTCATATATCAAGTAAATATTTTTCGTTTCTTCTAATTGATGTTCTTTCCGGAGCATCTTATTTTCGGGTGCAAAGATAACAATAATTCTTCAAACGAAAGCAATAATTTATGCAAGAAAAGAAAAATATTGTATTTTTATTTTGATTTCTCATTGTTTTGATGTACCTTTGCAAAGAAAATGGCTCATTTCGAGCCATCGGAAACAAAAATATAACTATAAGATAAAAAATGGAAAAGATAAAGACATTAATTATAGGTAGCGGTCCTGCAGGATATACTGCTGCCATTTATGCCGGCAGAGCCAATCTGCAGCCAGTACTCTATTCAGGTATGCAGCCGGGCGGCCAGCTCACCATCACCACAGAGGTAGAAAACTTTCCGGGTTATCCTAACGGCGTAGACGGAACGCAGATGATGATGGACATGAAGGAACAGGCAGCCCGATTCGGAGCCGAAATGAGAGACGGAAGCATCGTGAAGGCAGATTTCAGCTCACGCCCATTCCATCTTACAGATGACCGCGACAACGAGATTGAGGCAGAAACCGTGATCATCGCCACAGGTGCATCTGCCAAATATCTGGGTCTTGCCGATGAAGAGAAATATCGCGGACAGGGCGTTTCAGCCTGCGCTACCTGTGACGGATTCTTCTACCGCAAGCGCACCGTAGCCGTAGTGGGCGGTGGCGATACTGCCTGCGAAGAGGCTATGTATCTATCCGGACTTGCCAAGAAGGTTTACATGATTGTGCGCAAGCCTTATCTCCGTGCTTCAGAAATCATGCAGCAGCGTGTAAAGAACAAGGAGAACATCGAGATTCTGTTCGAAACCAATACGCTGGGGCTCTTCGGCGAGAACGGTGTAGAAGGTGCTCATCTCGTGCGCCACAAGGGCGAAGCCAACGAAGAGAAGTTTGACATCAGCATCGACGGATTCTTCCTGGCTATCGGACATAAGCCTAACACCGACCTCTTCAAGGGGCAGATAGATCTCGACGAGCAGGGCTTCATCAAAGTAGTGCCAGGTACTGCCACCACCAACATTCCGGGTGTTTTCGCAGCAGGCGATGTGGCCGACCCAATCTACCGCCAGGGTGTTGTTGCCGCAGGCTCGGGAGCCAAGGCTGCCATCGAGGCCGACAGATTCCTGCAGCAACAGTAAAAACTATAGTATAAAATCCTATAAAGCGGGGTTAATATAGTTAAAAAATAACAGCAATATTTTGTCAGATGCGAAAAATGTATTACTTTTGCATCTGATAAAATAAAAGGAAGATTGGCAGAGTGACCGAATGCGCTGGACTCGAAATCCGGTATACCCTCTTCCGGGTATCGGGGGTTTGAATCCCTCATCTTCCGCTAAGTTCCCCTACAGGAACCGTCATTTTATAGTTTCATAAAAACAACTCGACATGAAAAAAATCATCATCCCCATATTTATGCTCCTCCCGCTGATGACTGCACAGGCCCAAACCGTGCTGACAGAAGAGCAGCAGCTGGAACAGGCACAGAAACAGCTGGAAGCTGCCAAGAAGGCACTGGAAGTGGCTAAGATTAAAGCACAGGCTGCCAAACTGAAGGCCCAGGCCGACAGCATCAACGCTGCAAGTGCCAAGGCTGAAGCTGAAGCAAAAAAGGCGGAAGCAAAGAAGGCCCATGCTACTGAGCCAGAACCAGTAGTTGTAAAGGAGCCAACTACATCAACCACGGGATGGGCGATTCCTGTTGCCGTAGCCGCTAAGCCAAAGGAGGCTGCCAAGCCTGCCAACAAGCTGGCAAATGGCACAACAGCCAAAGTAGACATGAAATATCTGGCAGGCGCCATCACATATAATGATGAAAACAAGATAGAATTCACACTCGATACGGATGCTAACGGGAAAACTGCCAAGCAGATTTACGACATCGTATTAAAATACATGAGTGAACTGACACAGAACGAGCAGAACATAGCAAGCCGAGTAGCACTGGTAAACGAAGCTGAACACATCATCGCCAACACGATGGACGAATGGCTCGTCTTCAGCCAGTCATTCATCTCACTCGACCGCACGGAATTCAAATACCAGCTGGTAGCCAGGATCTCAGACAATCATCTGAATCTCTCGCTCGGCCGCATCATCTACAACTACGAGGAAGGAAGAAGCACCGGATTTAAGGAACCTGCAGAAGAGGTAATCAGCGACAAGATTGCGCTCAACAAGAAGCAGAACGACCTGGCTAAGATCTTCGGAAAGTTCCGCAGATGCACCATAGACCGCAAAGACCAGATATTCGCAGAGTTAGCAGCATTAGTAAAACAATAAGTTGAAGAAAAATGGATAATCAGAATACAGACAACAAGATACAACAGAACGAGGCACAGCAGCCTGCAAACGCTACAGCCCAGCCTACAGCTGAGCAGGGCGCAGAACAGACTGAACAGAAGCAGCCTACCAGCTACGCCGTAAGACCTCAGCACCGCCGGCTCCGCCCATTGGCCTACAGTGACCAGAACAATATGCTGAAGGTGCGCAACTATCTCAACATCGCCTTCATGCTGCTCGCCATCGTGGGGGTAATACTCTGGACCCAGCTGGAAGAAAGCCGCAATATCGCCTACATCGTACTCATCGTGGGTGTAGTGCTCAAGATTGCCGAAGTATGTATCCGACTATTTAAGAAATAATGAAGAAGAAGAAAATTATATTCTCATCACTCCTATTTTGTGCTGCAACCCTCCCGGTTGCGGCACAAAACGATTTTAACTATAACGAAGATTCGCAGTTCCGTCCTCAAACCAACCGCAAGGTGAACACCGATTCACTAGGCTCAGACAAGGAGATTCCGAAAGGCATCAGAGTATGGACCGTAGACGAACGCTTCGGCGACACAAAGGCTGCGGTAGTAGACACCTTGCAGCACATGTACATGAACACAACCTTCACGGAAGGACTGAGAGGCGAATACAATACCCTCGGAAACATGGGTACTGCCCGACTGAACCGAATCTTCATCGACCGCCGCAACACGCAGGGCAACTTCATCTTTACAGAGCCCTACGATTATATCGTAAATCCGGTAAGCGACTTCCACTTCACCAACACCTACTCACCTATCACCAACGTAACGCTGAACAGCTGCGGTGACAAGGTGACGGGAGAAGACGACTTCAAGGCCATGTTTGCAGTAAATGCCAACAAAAGGCTAGGCGCCGGTTTCAGATTCGACTACAAGTATGGCAGAGGATATTATAACGCCCAGAGTACCAGCCACTTTAAATACACCATGTGGGCATCTTACCTGGGCGACCGCTATCAGGCACATCTCCTCTTCAGTACCAATCATGAGAAGATGACCGAGAACGGCGGTATTACCAACGATGATTACATCAAACATCCGGAAATCTATACCGAATCGTTTGCCACCAATGAAATTCCTACCGTTCTGGAACAGAACTGGAACCGACTGGACAACCAGCACATCTTCTTTACCCACCGCTACAACGTAGGTTTCAGCCGAAAGGTAAAGATGACCGAAGAAGAAATCAAGGCAAAGAAATTTGCCATGGCTTCGAAAAAGGAAAATGCTGAAGAGAATGCGAAGGAAGAAGCCAGAAAGAAAGCCAAGGAACAAGGCAAGAAATTTGATGAGAAAGCCTTCGAAAAACAGCAGGAAGCTAAATTCAGCGGGCGTCCTGACGGAGCAAAGATTGCCGGCGATGAACCGGCTAAAGACTTAGCCGCAAAGGACATCAGGAACGACAGCACCCGCATCGCCGTAAACGGAAAAGCCGCAGCCGACAGTCTGCTTGCCGTCCAGAAGAAAAATGCCGAAGACTCGCTTTTCTACAAGAGCGAATATGTCCCGGTAACGAGCTTCATCCATACGGTAAAGTTTGACAACTATCGCCGTATTTACGAAGCTTATCAGACCCCAGCCGACTATTATCTGAATGAATATTACGATGCAGGCAGGCTGACCGGCGACTCCATCTACGACCAGACCAAGCACTGGCACATGAAGAATACCTTCGCCATCGCCATGCTTGAAGGTTTCAACAAATGGGCAAAGGCAGGACTGAAGGCTTTCGCCAGCTACGACCTCCGTCACTATGAACTGCCAACCATGGAAGGCGGTTTCGAAAAATACAACGAGCATGTGCTGAGCGTAGGCGGACAGCTGAGCAAGCAGGAAGGCAAGACACTCCACTACAATGCCGTAGCAGAAATAGGATTGACGGGTGTTGACGCAGGAACCCTTGCCATAGATGGTAATGTAGACGTGAACATCCCATTCCTGGGCGACACGCTTCAGGTAAGAGGCGATGCTTTCTTCCATAGAGAAACCCCATCGTTCTATTACCGCAACTATCACGCCCGCCATCTGTGGTGGGAGAATGATCTCGACAAGACCATCCATACCCGCATCATGGGTACGCTCTCCTTCCCTAAGACACGCACCAAGCTGAGAGTGGCTGTAGATGAAATCAAGAACTACACCTACTTCTCGCAAAGCTATGACATTACAGAAAAAGGTTTGCGAACAGGAGTCATGGTTACACCGATGCAGGAAAGCGGAGGAATCAACCTGCTGACAGCACAACTGGAGCAGAACTTCAGACTAGGCATTCTGAACTGGGAAAACCAGTTTACCTACCAGCACTCAAGCAAGGAGAGTGTTCTGCCAGTACCAGCCTTCAATGCCTACACCAACCTCTACATCAAGTTCAAGGTAGTAAAGGTGCTGAACGTAGACCTGGGTGCTGACATGCGCTACTTTACAAGCTATGAAGCTCCCGACTATTCACCTTATATGGGACAGTATACGGTACAGGGCAACGGCGAGAACAACGTAAAGATAGGCAACTATCCTATCGTCAATGTTTACGCCAACGTTCACATCAAGCACACCCGTTTCTTCGTAATGATGAGCCACATCAATGCAGGACAGGGCGACAAGAACTACTTCTTCGCTCCTCATTATCCGATGAACGAGAGAGTGTTCCGTATTGGAGTAAGTTGGAACTTCTTCAATTAATCTTTCTGATTCCTTTAAGGATTTCAGAAGATTCAATTTTAATCTTTTCAGAATATGATAGAAACAAATTCTATAAAAGCATGGTATCTAGCCGCTCGCCCGAAGACTCTGACGGCGGCGGCTGTTCCTGTTTTATTGGGTATTGCGCTGGCTTATAAAGACGCTCAGCAGATACAGACATTGCCAGCCCTACTCTGCCTGCTCTTTGCATGGGTGATGCAAATAGACAGCAATCTGGTGAATGATTATTTCGACTTCAAACATGGTAATGACGACGAAACCCGGCTGGGACCGAAACGTGCCTGCGCTGAAGGCTGGATTACATTGGGAGCCATGAAATGGGGAATCATCCTCACTACTCTTCTGGGCTGCGCCATAGGGCTTCCGCTGGTTCTTTTCGGTGGTTGGGAAATGGTCATTGTAGGCATCTGTTGCGTAGTCTTCTGTTTCCTCTATACTACCTGTCTCAGCTATCTGGGCATGGGCGATCTTCTGGTACTGCTCTTCTTCGGCATTGTACCCGTATGCTGCACATACTATCTCGTAATGCCCGAAACCATGCAAGGAGTAAGCATGGAAACGGTTCTCGTATCTGTAGCCTGCGGACTGGTAGTTGATACGCTGCTTATTCTGAACAATTATCGTGATCATGACAACGACCTGAGAGCCGGCAAGAAGACCCTTGTGGTCCACATAGGAAAGAAGAATGCCGAGCGGTTATACTGCGCATTGGGCAATCTGGGCATCCTTACCATAATAGGTGTAACCATCTGCGAAGTATTTCAGCATGAAGCCAGCAGCATGTTCCTGCCGTTTGCAGCACTCTATATCATTCTGCACAACAGAACCTATATGGAGATGAAAAAGATAGGCGAAGGCAGAGAACTGAACAGAATTCTAGGCAAAACAGCTCTGAACATCTTCTGTTTCGGCATTGTATCATCCCTGATCATCATCGGAATGGCGAATTGAACAATAATAAACTAATAATAATGTACGCGCGTACCTTATTATATAAATAAAGTGGAGGAATATCAATGAAGCAACAGGTAAATCTCGAAATCATGGACTTTGTGGAGAAACAGATTCTCCCCAAATATAATGCTTTTGGCGAAAGTCATGGACTCAGACATGTTACCCGAGTCATCAGAAACTCTCTGAAACTAGTTCCGGTAACCGGAGCCGACATCGATATGGTTTATGTGATAGCTGCTTACCACGACCTGGGGATGAGCGGTCCGCGTGCCATTCATCATATTACCAGCGGTAAGATTCTGCAGGCAGATGCAAGACTGAAACGCTGGTTCAATAAAGAACAAATCAAAATTATGAAAGAAGCCGTTGAGGACCATCGGGCTTCATCTAGCCGTCAGCCTCGCAGCATCTATGGCAAGATTGTGGCAGAAGCCGATCGCGACATTGACGTTCACGAGATATTTCTGCGCGCCATACAGTATGGCAAAGAAAACAATCCAGCTGATGACAAGGAGCAGCAATGGGAGCGGTTCAGCCAGCACATGGACGAGAAATATTCAAGAAACGGATACATCAGGTTATGGATTCCCAACTCCCCTAACGAGAAAGCGCTCAACGAACTGCGCAATATTATAGAGGACAAAACAGAGTTGAGAAAATATTTCGAAAAAATATTCGAAGAAAACAGCTAAAACATTTGGTAGTTTCAAAATATTGCATTATCTTTGCATTATCAAATAATGACTAAGATGATTGCACCATAGCATCGTGATGATGCCGGGGTGCTAGAAGGAATAAGGGTCGTTTCGGTTCGATCGGGATACTCATCAAATTACACTATTGAAACCGAGAGGACATACTCTTGCTCATGGCGGGCCACATAAACTGCAGCAGGCAGGTAAGCTGAAAAGCCGGTGGATTACAAAGGCGGAGGACTCTCAAATGTTTATACATTCGGAGTTTCATCACATCATCGAGCGGCCCTTTCTTTTACAAGAGGCGGATTTCTGAGAAAGAAATCCGCCTCTGCTCGTTTTAGGAATGAAAGCACTCATCATACTGAAAGAAAACAACCCCTGATAATGTGGGAGTTACAAAGAAAATGCATTTTTATCGAAAAAAAATTGCAAAAAGATTTGGTAGAATCAGAAAAAAGTAGTACCTTTGCACTCGCATTTAAGAACGATGCTTGGTTGATTCGGTTAAGAATCCGACTGGAAGGTTGGGTGAGTGGCTGAAACCAGCAGTTTGCTAAACTGCCGTGCGGGTTACCGTACCGGGGGTTCGAATCCCCCACCTTCCGCAAGCTATCGTACGAAAAATGTACCGTTGGTCGATTCATCTAATGGTTAGGATACAAGATTCTCAATCTTGGCATAGGGGTTCGATTCCCCTATCGACTACATGTGTTTTTCATGGTATTAGATTTATAAAGTCTCTATAAGTCGGGAGACCAATTGAGATTTTTTGAATGGTCGATTCATCTAATGGTTAGGATACAAGATTCTCAATCTTGGCATAGGGGTTCGATTCCCCTATCGACTACAAAAGTGTTTTCATGTATTAATTTAGATTGTTTAAGCTTGCATTTAGTTCTTTATCAAAAGGCTACTGCAAGTTATTTTTTTATATATACGTACGAAGCCATATGAAACAATTATACACTATCATCTCCCTTCTCTTTCTGTTTACCCATACTGCCTGGGCGCAGCAGCACGAGATATTCAACCAGCGCATCAGAACCCTACAGGTTGTAGGCGGAACCAACTGGTTATCGCTCCCAGTATCGTCACTGGGCGGCGAACCTATCCATATCGATTTTGACGACATGACGCACGATTATCATCGATACAGATACAAGATTGAACATTGTGATGCAAACTGGAACGTAACTTCTTCGCTCTTTGAAAGCGACTATATGAGAGGATTCAACGACAACCAGATTATTGAAGATGCAGAGCAATCCATCAACACCAATCATCCTTACACTCATTATCATCTGGCAATTCCCAATGCCGACTGCCAACTTACCATGAGCGGCAACTACAGACTGACGGTTTATGACGACAATGCGGAAAACGAGGAAGAAGGCATAATGTTTACAGCCTGCTGGATGATTACAGAGCCTCAGCCATTGGTTAAACTGAAGTTAGAAGCTACTTCAACAACAGATATAGACATCCAGAAAACCCACCAGCAACTGAAAATGGAACTGGATCACAGCCAGCTGAGAATCACTCATCCCAACCAGCTGAACATCGTAGTGCTTCAGAACGGAAGATGGGACAATGCTGTCATTAATCCTAAACCCGACTACCTGAGTGCGGGCAAAATGAGTTGGCAGCATGTAAGAGCTCTGATTTTCGATGCGGGCAACGAATACAGAAAGTTTGAGTTTCTGGACACTGACCATCCAACCATGGGAATAAACGCCATAGATTGGGATGGAAGCGACTATCAGGTAAAGGTTATGACCGACAGCCCTCGCCCCAATTACGTTTACGATGAAGCTGCCAAAGGTTCGTTTTATATTCGCAACAGCGACAACGTAGAAAACAACAACACCTGCGAATATGCACAGATTCACTTTACCCTGAAAGCTCCAAAACTGCCAGGCGATGTTTATCTGAACGCAGATTGGACCTACGGTCGTTTCCTCCCCGAATATCGGATGGAATATGATGAAATGACGAAAACCTATCATGCACGTCTCTTCATGAAGCAAGGTTATTACAGTTATCAGTATCTCATGAAGATGGATGACGGAAGCATCAGGCTGCTCCCATCAGAAGGAAATTTCTACCAGACCCAGAACAAATACAATGTACTGGTTTACTATCGGGCTCAGAGCGACCGCACCGACCGGCTGGTAGGATATGGAGAATTAAAATAAAGGAAGGAAATAAATGAGATTAAAAAGAAAAGGAGTTCTAGCATTTCAGAATGCCGGAACTCCTTTTCTATTTAATCCTAAAAGTGGAATTTCAGATCAACACCACATTGGAAAGGATTGCCACGCTGGGCAAAATACAGTTTTTTTCCTGTTGCTGCATTATCAACAGCAAAGGTATTGTAATTAGTATCTGTGAGATTCTTACCCCAGATACTGATGCTCATCTTGCTGAAATCAATATCACAATGCGCACCCATCACGAAATACATCTTCTGGCTGTAGGTATTGGCATTATCCCAATAAGTCTTGCCCTGCGCATTCATATTCAATCCGAAGGTAAACTGTCCTAAATGATAGTCAGCCATGGCTGCTATCGTATGCTGAGGAACATAAGGAACCTTCTTGTCCTTATAATTCACAGCCTTATCACCCTCGCCATCAGTATATTCATCAAATACGGCTCGTGTAAAACCATAGTTTACACCCCAATCAAAAGCACCGTCGAAAGCCTGACCCTTGAGCGCGGCTTCAATACCACAACTGTGACTCTTACCAGCATTAACCATCATTCGGCCAAAGCCATAGGTTCCAGCCATTACAGAGAGTTGCTGATTGCGAACCTGCATATAGAAGGCACTCAAATCGAAATGAAGACGATGATCAAAAAGATTAAGATGCGTTCCTACCTCATAATTCCATGAGGTTTCCGGCTTAAAGGCAATAGTCTGGTTCACTCTATCATAATCCTTATCGGTATGAGGAACTTCATAATTACCTCGCATCGCCTTCTGACTATTAGCTTTCAGATCGGTCTGCAAGATATCACTGAACATTTGGATATTATAACCGCCTGCACGATAGCCCTTGCTCACCGTGGCATAGACATTGCTACCCTTCTCATCAAGCTTGTAACTTAAGCCAAATTTTGGCAAGAGCTGGTTGTAATCATCACCCGTTTTGCGGTCGAGCATTGAAAGCAATTTAGAAGGAGCCTCTATGCCCATCACCTTAGCTGTCATCTCCATATAAGCATAAGTATCGTAATGAATACTTGTATGCATGAAATCGTAACGCAAACCAAGCGTACCTTTCAGACGGGAAGAAAAATCAAACGTACTCTCGTGATAGAGACCCAAATTGCTCTGAGGAGTATGGAACAAACCCGGAGCTCCCATGCTCATCACCGTCATGCTGATGCCGCCCGCCTTCTCTATCGCGACCGTAGCCATCGCATTAGCCGCAGCTTCTAGCATTCCCTTACTCATCATCTGCTTCACCATCGAAGAATGGATGGCGGAATACATCTGCTGCTGGATAACGTTACTGGTAAACTGTGTAAATGCTGAACCGAATTTTACAGGACCATTTGTCTTCAACCACATATGGGAGAAGAATGCACCCTGTGTAAGATGCCAAAAACCGAAGAAAGGCTGACGACTCTTAAATGTGAACTCCTGAGTGATAGAATTCTGCAACTGGTCTTGCTGCAGGCTCAAATAATCTTCAGAAAGATAATCCTGATCCATCTTCATATTGTCATCCAGGAACTGATAGCTGGTAGTAGAAGCAAAATCCCATTTCGCTCCTTCATGACGAAGATTGACACCCGAAAGCAGCATGTTGCGGCGATAAAGCCCAGGGAATGTTGTATTTGGCAATGCAGCCTTGCCACTGTTCAAATCAAGCTGACCATAAGGAAATGCATGCTGATAGACAAATTGGTAATTGGCTAGCAAATCCATGCTCCATCCTCTATCAAAACGGAACTTAAGATTAAACTTACCGCCAGCCTCATCATAATTGTCGGCATAATCGCTGGTTCCTGCACGATGGAAGAATCCCTTCTGTCCATCATAAAAAGCAGCTACCCCTAATGCGATACGAGGTGAAAGCTTCATATAATGAGCCGCTTCTACATTACGGTAGAAATGAGAACCCAATCCCAGATTAACGTAGGTGCCCCTGCTATCATAAGCATCGCGGGAATAGATGCGCACCAAACCACCTTCAGAGTTCTGACCATAGAGTGTTCCCTGTGGACCTCGGAGAATATCTATACGACTAGTCTGATAATGGTGAAGATTGAAAGCTGCCTTACTCAACACCGGAATTCCGTCAAGATAAATTCCTACAGCCGGACTGTTGATACGGCTTCCAATACCGCGCACATACATGGCGTTGGTAAAACGCGAGCCATAGTTGGGCATTACGAAGTTAGGAACATAGCAGGAAAGTTCGCGCAAATCGCGTGAACCCAGTCGCTGCATCTGATAAGAACCAAAAGAAGTGCTGCTGAGAGGCTGTTGACGAAGACGGAAATTCTCCTTAGGCTGCGAAACAACCACAACTTCATCAATGTCATAAACTCGGCTGCTATCAGCCAGCAAGCCGTTAGCTTCTGTAAACTTTTCACTCGTACCCAATGACAAGTCAGAGCAAGTAGCCCTTTCGTTATCCGCAGCACTAGCCTGCAATGCTACCGCTGCCAAACCTATGCATACGCTCTTTTTACTATAAAATACTATTCTTTTCATAACGGGTGCAAAGGTACATATATTTTCCTGCACCCCCTATCCTTATTTATGAGGAAACAGATAAACCCGTATGGCAAACCATATATAGGCTACGAGTAGCAAATAACCTATATAATATAAGGTAGTGACACTGAAAATGATGTAATCAATGGCGCAAACACCCACTAAACCACCCAGATACAGAACTGCATCGCCTGCCGGCAAACGGTGTTTCACCTCATCAACACAAGCCAGTCCTACTATCAATATCGCCCAGACTGTAGCCAGGAAAAAGCCCAATATCGGCGGTACGGCAAAAGGATTGAGCGTAGGATGAAAATAGAAATGACGCCATACTTCTGGCAAAAACAACTGAATGGTTGCATAGAAGGTTGCTGATATCGAAACAATAAGCACCAACGCTGTTGGATATGGGGAATCTATATCATTGAAGTGAACCAGTTTACCATTGCTATGGAATATCCTGCGAATGGTATAGGCTACAGCTATGATGATAATGATAACCAGGAAGATGAGCAAGTGAGTATTGCTGAAGGTCATGATGAACTCCGAAATAGGATCATCGGGAACAACCTTCGGCAGCAGACGGGACTCACGGGTCCAGCCAAACTGATTATCTTCAGTAGCCAACTGCACCCAAACTGAATCTATAGAATCCTGAGGAACCATACGGATATCCGTAACCACCAGCAGGCGGTTCTTTCGGACGGCGAAGGAGTCGATAGGCAAATTGCTCAAAAACTCTTCAGGCTGTTGTGCAATCAATTCCAGGGAATCCTTGAATACCAGAAAATTGAATTTGTTGGTATAATGATGGGTAGTAGAAAACGAAATGGAATCGAGTTGTTTATTGCTGTACTCTACCATAGCTGCATGCATCTGGTGATGAGCACGGCGATGATAACAACTGCTGAACATCATGAGGATGCCCAGCATACAAAGAATCTGTATCGTCCATTTCTTTTTCATTTATTTCTCACTATATAAGTTCATCTGACATTCGTTGCACGCAAACTCCAGACGGAAGCGGCGACCGTCGCCCAACTGCAGGAAGAGAGGCTCTCTCCAGGATGGTTTCTTGCCTCCACGCTTCACACAGTAGCCCAACGAATAGCGGATACAATGGCGGCACTGCATGAGGAGCGATTCTCCCTTTTCGTTGGTATACTTAGGCTGCATACTTCGGTTTGCCTTGTCTTTTTCTATATTCTCATCATATTCTTCCTGGGTCTTAGCATCCCATGCAGAAGGAATATTCTTACCCAACTCAAATGCCGGAACTACTGGCGACAGACCATGAATCTGATAAAAATCTCTTGCATCATAGTTAGCTATATTATAGAGATATCCCCATTTTCCGTATTCCGGCTGCCAAGTAAATTCCTCTTTCGTAAGTCGGTGCTCACCGGGCTGACTGAATCCAAAACCATTGTTGAACAAGGTTCTATCCCATCCACCCCACAACGACTTATCAAGCTGTTTCTGATTTGCCTTGGTAAGTTCATCTATCAATTCACGCCGGATAGCAGTGAGAATACTGTTCGGAACGAAGTATGTCTCCATTCCCTTCAGAAGTTCTACCTGGTAAGCTTCGTAAATCGTATCGCCCAGTTTGCTCATCTGAGCCTTTATATTTTCGCCCTGCGGGCGTTTCGCCTTTTCGAGCTTCAATTCTTTAAACACCTCAGCCACCTGATAAATCAAGCCTCCATCAGCCTCTATCGTCTTCATGATGTTGACAACAGCCTTTACCCCCTGCGGCTCTTTCCTGAACTCATTGCCCATCACAGGCTCCATTGCTATGACAATATAGATTTTACGCTCAGCAGACTTACGAGCCAGCAAAGCCTCGAAAGCCCGATCGTTATTACGATAAAGAGCCATGCCCGGACGCAAATGTTCAGGCATTCCAAACGGATAGAGGCGATTGCCCTCTACTCTGTTCACACGAAAGCCTTCCAACTCACGGTCATCATTGATAAAACACAGTCCATCGCCATTTTTAAAGCTGGCTACTGTGGCAACGTTGAAAGAAATATTGCCACGTATCTCCTTAACCTTACCCACAAACTCGCCGATAGCTTTCGGCGTATCGAAAGAAGCAATATCCGGCTGGCGCCCATTCAGGAAATAATGGGTAAAGCCACGATTGAAAGTCTTCTTCAGATTAGGTGTAAAATTATATTGAACATGTCCCACCGATGCACGGCGATACTTACGCGGTTCAGCTTTTACGATTGCATCGAGTTGACTGCTATAGGCAGCCACCACATTCTTGACGTAGTTGATATCTTTTAATCTTCCTTCTATCTTGAACGAAGTAGCTCCAGCATCAGCAAGTTCTTTGAGATGATCAAGTTGACAAAGATCCTTGAGCGACAACAGATAACGCTGATGTTCTATCTCCTGTCCATTGGAATCAAGCAAATCAAACTTCATACGACAAAACTGTGCACATTCTCCACGATTGGCAGAGCGCCCGAAACACTTCTCAGAAGCATAACATACACCCGAATAGCTTACGCAGAGCGCTCCATGTACAAAGACCTCTATTTCTCTATCCGGAATCGCCTGATGGATCGCCTTGATTTCATCGAGCGAAAGCTCACGAGCCAGAACAACACGTTTGAAACCTAACGTGGTAAGCCAAAACGCCTTTTCTGGAGTTCTTACATCACACTGGGTACTGGAATGCAATTCTCTACTCCACAAATTCTGCGCCCTCACCTCAGTAAGCACACCCATATCCTGCAGCAAAAGTGCATCAACACCAATCTCATCAAGTTGCTGGATCATCTTAAGCGTATCCAACATCTCATCCTGATAGATGATAGTATTCACTGTAACATGAACCTTTGCTCCAAACTGATGAGCATAATCACACAACTGTCTGATATCTTCCAGCGAATTGCCTGCTGCTGCTCGTGCCCCAAAACGAGGTGCACCAATATATACGGCATCTGCACCATGATCAATGGCAGCAATACCACATTCCAAGTTCTTGGCAGGCGCCAATAATTCTAATGTTTGCATAAGAAATCAATCTCGAAATCATCCAACTCCTTCAAATTAACTGATTTCGTCAATATTGTAAGGAGTCTCCTGATAAACATAATAGTTGATCCAATTACTATAGAAGAGGTTGGCATGAGCACGCCATGTCACCAAAGGTTCTTCATTCGGATCGTCATGATAATAATAATTTTTTGGCAGTTCTACATCATCACGCTTGCCCATATCACGCTTATATTCCTTATCCAGCGTGTTTGGCGCATACTCAAGATGACCCGTCACAAAGAATTCGCGGCCGTTTCTGGCCATCACAATGCTGACACCGCTTTCAGGCGATTCGGCAATGATGTCAAGTCCTGGCACTTTTTCAATATCCTCACGTCTTACCTCCGTATGGCGACTATGAGGCATATTAAAGATATCATCGAAACCGCGGAAGATTGGCTGAGACAAATCGAGAGGCTTCTGCTTAAAAATACCAAACATCTTCTTCTCTAAAGGATACTTAGGAACACCATAAAAATGATAAAGACCAGCCTGGGCACCCCAGCAGATATAGAGTGTTGAAGTAACATGGGTACGGGCCCAATCAAAAATCTCTTTGATTTCAGGCCAATATTCTACCTCCTCATAAGCCATCGTTTCGATAGGAGCACCGGTAACTATCATTCCATCAAACTTCTGTTTGGAAAGTTCCTGAAAATCCTTGTAGAACATCATCATGTGCTCTATTGGAGTATTCTTTGGCGTGTGACTTTTCAACTTCATAAAATAAACCTCTAACTGAAGAGGAGTATTCGACAGAAGACGAACGAGATCTGTCTCGGTCGTAATCTTGAGGGGCATCAAATTGAGCACACAGATTTTCAACGGACGAATCTCCTGTTTATGCGCACGACTTTCGTCCATCACGAATATATTCTCATGCTTCAGCAGTTCGATAGCTGGAAGCTTATCTGGTAATCTTAACGGCATTTATTTTATTCCTTTCTTAAATTTTTCTGCAAAGTTACACAATTTCAGCGAAGATAACGAAAGAAGAAACATTTTTTTGAGAAATATAAATAAATTAATGTGGAAAAGCAAAAGAAATCTTTCACTTTGAAAAGGATTGTTAAAGATAAATGAGAATATTAAACCTATCATCCTGCTTTTAATCAAAAAAACATATAAGTTGCAACTTTATAGGCAACGCTTACGTCAAAGCTAAAAATGATGTATCCTATTAAGATTTGCAATTATGGAAAGTAAGAACATTAATCCACATTTAATCAGAACAGATGCAAAGAGTTCTGTAAAAATGAAAACAAAAAGTAAAAAGAGTATGAACGCAAGTTTTAAAAACATGGCGGT
>ERZ839489.1188-NODE-1188-length-17816-cov-20.309999_pt1 | contig 17816 bp, 22 predicted proteins | sample MGYA00519938_ERZ839489 | MGnify/ENA primary metagenome ERZ839489 (study PRJEB31850, sample SAMEA3708846) | human gut metagenome | biome: human gut; feature: human-associated habitat; material: faeces | place: China | collected 2014 ...
TTATTGCCTAGGGGTTTTTTGTATGTCGTTTGCACTATAATGAAAAATGTCAAACACAAGGGAGGTAAACAAAATGGAAGGTTATAAGCAAATCGCAAAGGAAGCTGGTGTTAGTATCGAGAGTGTGCGGGAATTGATGGCGCGCACTTGCGTCAAAAGGGTTGAGACGCCCTACTATCGCACTACCGAAGATGGGCGTAAGGTGGACGCGGTTGAGGTGTTTTATGCCGTTTACGCTGATTATTGCCGCCCCGTCGTCGTGTTGGGAACTGGGGGTACTATCGCGGAAGCGGTAGTTGAAGCCTTGACTCACTGATTGGGAGCAAATAAATGAATACTGTGATAATTATTGATTGGTGGACTAGATCTGTTGTTGTTTTCTTTCCTGACATTGAGGGTGTATATTACACGTTAGACCTTGGGGAGGTTACATCCCTTAGGGGAGTAAGGGCTCTTATTCGACGCGAGATGCTTTACAAGCATGGTATTGCTCTCTCTCGTATGAAGCTTGAGATGGCCACTAGTACGATTTATTTCCTTCGTGCCAACCGTATTGAAAAGGAGTGTTGATATGTGGTATTTTATTGTCACCGATGATGGTTTTCAGGTGTTTGAGATTTTGCCTGACTGTGTGAAGCCTAGTGGCGTGTTCCATACGGCGTCGCTGAAAGCGTCACTGGATGGTGTGCTGTCTCACGTCCGTCATGCATATGCGGGTAGGAATGTTACCGTGGATATTGATAACGCTACGTTTGTTAATATGGGTCGGATTATGGTTGGCCTAGTTAAGGTGGTGCTGGTATGATGACGTGTATGAGTATCGTTGTTATCTTGTTTGCGATCTTGCTTATTGCCGTGGGTGCTGGAGCGTTTTGTGAAGCGCCGCGCGATATACGGGATGTGTTTTGTTTTTTGGTCATGCTTGCGGTAAGTGTTGTTATGGTTTTGGTTTTCGTTGTGAAAGGTTTTTGAAATGGCTTATTGTGATATGAAAGTTGCTACGTTTTCCTCTCAGCATCTTGGAGGTGAGGTTGAATTGTGGTATTGCCCGCATTCCTTCTCGTATGAATTGAGGTATGATATAGCGTTTTACTCGCCGGATGGGTTATGTTCGGCTATTGCATCGACCTCATACAGTGCAAGTGATAGTGCTCAAGTTGCGGCTCTCGTGCTGGACGCTATCGATATCGCGCGCACGCCACTGCTGGACAGGGATTAGTCATGTATTTTCGTGGTTGGTTGCATTCTTGGGTCTGTAGGGATTGTCCTTATGCTGATACGTATTGGCGGCTGAGAGCATTTTGGGCGGGAATGAAACGCAAACAGGGTATGCCGAAACGGTGTCCCGACCTCCAACTATGGCATGATATGTGGCAATTTGGCGCTGAATCTGAGGGATTGGAGTTTTAGTCGTGTATGAAACGTTTGTCGCACTGGCGTATTTGAGGCATGGCGATAAACCCCCTGTTGAAGTGGGGTATGCCACGTCATACGATAAGGCTGCTGAGCTTGTGCGTAAGTGGGCGGCTGTACCCTCGCATATGAGGGATATCGCATATTTTAGGGTGGAGAGACGCTATTATGTTTAACCGTGGCAATGATCGGACGCCGATCTATCGCATGAGGAAATTTGATGATGCGATCATGGAATCGCCACGTATTGTCAAGGCTACGAAAGGCCAGAAACGTGACCTGAATCTGAAACGGTATGATAAGGGGTATGGCGATTTTGAAACATGCTGCCGTGCCGTGAATATGCTATGCGAATTGTGGCGCGACGGGGCTAGTCCATGGTTTACACAAGCAATAATTGTCGTATCGCAGATTTGCGGGAGCATGACCATATCGGACGGTTTTTCCGCAGCCTTATCCAGAACGTATGATGTGGAATATTTGGACGGTACCATCAACCCGCCTAATCTGATCGCATGGTGCGCCGTCTGCGCCGTCAAAGGGTGCACGTCATATGATTGCTGCACGGTCTTTGATAGTCCACAAGCTCAAAATCTGATTATTGCAGTGTTTAAAAATTTTGACAGACTGGACACGACGCGTTACAGTGATATTGAATTGCAAAAAATCTTACTACAAGGGAGGTAATGCATATGGCCAGAACCAAAACCGACATTTTCCGTACGCGCGTCTATGCCGTGCTCAAGGGCATGGAGCTTGTTGACGGCGATTTCGTGGAAGCCGAGCATGTCATTGACGGGCGACTTAAGGACGCGCGCGCCTATTCGATTCGTGTGAAGAAACTGTTTCCGAACTTCATCCCACGCTCTATCAATATTTTTTCGCAAAAAGTCTCCATGAATGAGGAGACTTTTTACAAGTATGCGACTTTTGAGGAGCCGAAGGAATGGAACCCCGAAGAACATACAAAACGACACGCCGACATTGAAAATAATGACGGCATGTGATATAAAAAATTTTAGGCATAAGCCTGAAAACAAAATAACAACAATAGTTAAGGGAAGGTAATATCATGGAAAACACCAACACCGCACTTGTAGCATTCAACACCGAAAGCACCGAACTCGGCACCGTCCAGCATTTCATCGACACTTCCACTCGTGAAGGTAAGATCAAGCTCTACTCTGCGCTTCAGAACGCCGAAAAGCTGGATGAACATTTGAACGAAACGCTGAACATGGTGAATGCAGTCGCGCAGGCCGTACAGGTGACGGATGATCAGACGGGAGAAATCTCCAATACTGTTCGTGTCATCATCGTTACCGATGATAACAAGGCATATGCGGCCACCTCCCCCACTTTGGCGGCTGGATTGAATACCATGTTCGGCATCTTCGGAACCCCGAACACTTGGGAGGCACCGCTTGCTATCAAGGTGGTGGAACGTCGTTCCCGCCGTGGCTTCAAGTTTTTCAGCATCGAGCCGGTGGACGGAGAAGAGACGAAGTGACCTTGCTATAATAACTGAGTAGCGTTCGTCCATAGAGAGCACCCAATCTTGGGTGCTCTTGCCATCTTAAGAGGTGTGCACCATGTCCCGTAGCCGGAAACAGAAGCATGTCAAGGCACGTCAAGCGGCGCAAGCACGCGCCGCACGCAATATCAAACAACTTGGCTCTTACTCCCGCTCGAATCTCGCAAAAACCGCCGACAAGCAATTGGCCAATATCGCGAAAACCTTAGGCCAGGAATGGGAGCGGCAGAAGAGACAGGCCATAGCGGAAGCGAAAGCAACCACATATCACGCAACCGCCGTTGAAAGGCCGACGAAAAAAGACATCATGTTTGCCCAACGCACGCCCATCACGAATGCTCAGATCGAGGCAGAGCCGGTGGCGAAACGACGCAAACTATTACGGCAGCAGCAGCGTAAAATCAATGCGGCACGACGGAAAATCAACGAATGGAACCGAGAACAGGCCATGCCGCAACGTAGCGTGTATGAGCAGCGCGTGGCCGAAATCACCGGCACTACCGGCGAGGGGTTTGGGCGCACTCAGATCATTCCGTCAAAGCTCACTGATTTTTTGCAGATGACCAACGTATTGAGTGACGAAGCGTTCGTGCGCTCCCAATTGGAGAGCGGACGGCGTAACGAGTTGCTTGAGCAGATGCATGATGCAGCCGAGATCCTGGGATTGCGCACCGAACGGAAACGCAAGTCTAAAAGACAGGGGACGGGTAGAAAGAGTGAAGACTTGTACGGTGAGCACGGGTGGCCGTCCTATATGAGTCGCGGACGTTACGAAGTGTTTGAGAAAATCTTGGCAACCTCACTTGGCTCGAAGCGATTGAAGCGATTCCGCAGCCTATCCGCAGCGCAGAAACGCGCTTTTATTGAACAAACCGACGCCCCCCGTATTGTGTTCGATTGGACAGTGTATGACCCCGTTCGACACGGTTTCACGTCGATTTTCAAGGGCAACAGTGAGGGTTATCAGCGGTCAAGAAGGCAGTTCGACCGGTGGATGACGGAAGCTGGCGCACTGGAAAAGTAGCGGCAAGTAACCAAGGGAAGTTATACTATGACAGTGCATGACAATAGAGTGGGATTATGGTGCGCGGATAACGTCATACGTTGCACGGACGGCACCGTACTTCGTGGCGTTATCGCACCCAACCGCCTTTTAGCGTCCATCATGACGGGAGGCAAGCTCACCGTCTACGTGACTGACCCCGATCTACTCGACCCGTTTATAGCGCATGTCGTGCATTCGCTCCCGCACAGCGAACACAATTCGAATTTGAGCTGGGATGCGATAGTGTCCCAAAAGGGCAAATTTTTTAGTTTTACCGTGCGTATCGACCGTGATAATTCCGCACGCTTTTTCGACATATCGAATCTGCTGCGCGAAAATTGCAAGCTTACCATGACTGATACTCAACTGCTCAACATTTTGCGCGAGTACGATCAGCGCGGCCTGTGCAAGATCACGGCAGGCGGGGCGAGTATGGAGGCGTTTGTGTCCGGCGAGTGGAAGTGGTATTACGACAAATTCCCACAATTGAAACCCGAAGATAAAAAGTCATTGCATGACGCCTATATCGGCGGTTTCATGGCCGCTAAAGAGGGGGCATACGGCAAGGCCATTGACGTTGACTGCAACTCGATGTATCCGAGCATATTGCGGGACGAATGGCTCCCATGGGGGCTACCTGAATCATATGACGGTGCGTATGTGCAGGATGATGATATGCCGTTGCATTGTGATGAATTGACGTTTCGTGCGGAACTCAAGTCGGACGGATACCCTTTTTTGTTAGACAATCGTAGTATGTATGGGCTGAATCGACTCACCAGCACTAGGGGGTATGTGACAAGAGTATTGACTGATATTGATCAAAAATTGCTCTACGAGAATTATGAGGTAAGCGTCTACAGGCATGTGCGGGGGTGGAAGTTCCGGAAAAGCAAGGGGTTTTTCTACTCGTTCATCAACGAATGGGGGGGACTGAAACAACGCGAGACAGGCGAGAAACGGCAAATGGCGAAATTGGTCATGAACGCGCTCGTAGGCAAAATGGCGAGTCTGCCCAAAGGTGCCGTCATGCTCCCCATGTCAAAAGACGGCATAACCCTTGACTGGGATATCACACAGAGAGGGGAATCGAATCTGAAAACCGACTATCTGCCCGTGCCAGTATGGGTCAACGCCTACGCGCGTCGTAAGCTTATGGACGTCTGCCATGCCAACGCCGACCGGCTTTTGTATGCCAATACGGACGGGTGCATCCTATCCGGCTGGGAGCCGGTGGGCTCATGCGATATCCACCCTACCGAGCTAGGCAAGTGGAAAGTCGCAGCCAAGTATGAAAAACTGACCATACTCGGAATGAACCGATATCAAGGGTGGAAGGATGATGGCGAGGTTGATATCTGTATGGCCGGAAGCCAATTTACGCAGCCCATCCCTTACGAGCGGTTCCGTCATGGCGTGCAAGTCATGGACGATTACGGCACATTGGTCATGTTATAATTGTTTTGTCTTGTGAGCGTCGATTTTCGACTGGGAGCAACATAGGTTGGACTGCCACGGCTGAGAATGCCGCCAACCATGGAATCGCTATCGTGGCGGTAGTGCCCTACGATCATCACTTTTGCGCTCTGTTAGGACGATTCAGACCCTCCGTGATTGGAGGGTCATTTTATTTCTCCCGTCACATGATATAATTTTGATGGAAACATTACCGATAGATAGGAGCTTGCATGGCAGACCCGAACAATGAGAGCGACGAAAACACCACCCCGCCGCCCACCGAAGAAGAGAAGCAGACCGAAACCGTCGATGACGAAATCAAGCCGAAAGAACCTGAGCCGGAACCGGAACCCGATCAGCCGGACGTGAGTGCGCGACTTGGCTCGATCGAAAAGGAATTGGCCGCGCTCAAGGCCATGATGGATACCCTCGGCTACACTGACCCGGCCCCGTCCGACAATGACGGTGACGGTGATGAAACGCAAGAGTCCATCGAAGATCTGTTCGACTAAAATAGAAAGGTATAAGTAATGTCTAATATTCGACCGTTGGCCGGTAAGGGTGATGTTGAGATCTTCAATGCCGTCCGAAACGCAACCTCCCCCCAGTTTCAGGTGCGTATCCCGAGCGCCACACAGGGCAATATCCGCAATGCCGTGGACACCATGCGCAATTTCCCCTACTTGCGCGACGAATTTACGGGGGTGTTGATCCAGCGTTTGATCGGCCTGTACATCCAGCACGCCGACTGGGACGATCCGCTTAAGCTGATCGGCTCACCCCGCACTCTCAAGCGTTACGGCAGCACGTACGAGCAGGCCGCAGTCGGCTTGGTCAAGGCACGCACCCGTAATTTCAACAAGGAGTACTTGGGCGACGACGTGTACGGGCGTTATTCGCTGCCGACCGCAAGCGTATTCCACCCCCTCACTTTCGACCACTACTACCCCGTCACCATTCCGGAAGACGCTTTGTTGACTGCGTTCGATGGCGAGTCCGGCATGGCGGATTATATCGCGGAAATCATGAACGCGCCAGTCCTGTCTGACCGTAATGATATGTACCTGATGAAAACCCAGTGTTTCGCCGAGTATGCTCGAAAGGGCGGTTTCTATCGCGTCCACACTCCCGACGTTGGTAAGGCCGACTCCACCGAAGCGGACGCCAAGGGATTGTTGCGTCTTATCCAGCAGGTGGCGAACGAATTGAAAGCATCGCCAATGTCGGCCATGCCACGCTATAATGCCATGTCGTGGGTTACCCCATGGCGCGATTCGGAAGCCATCCTGTTCGCAACCCCGCAGGTGATCGCCGCGCTTAACGTCGAAGCTCTCGCCGCCGCCTTTAATATCGATAAGGTCAATGTGCCGTATCGTATCATTCCGATTCCGGAAGATATGTTTGGTATCGGGGGTACCGGTGGCAAGGTGCAGGCCGTGCTGACCACCGAAGACTTCTTCTTCTGCTGGGACGAGATGCTCGAAACGACGAACTCCCCCGTGAATCCGATCGACGGCACAAGGAACATCTTTTACAAGCACCGCGGTTCCATCACCCCTAATCCATTTGCGAATGCCGTGCTGTTTTGGACGGGCGAGGGCTCTTCCGAGTCCGTGACGTTGCCGGATACGCTCACCACATCTAAGCCGGTGTTCGAGCTGAGAGTGCAGAAATACGGTCAGCCAGCAATCACCCCGCAGAACGTTGAGCGTGGCAACCTTGTGCAGGTGGTGTCTACTATCGAAAGCGCAAACAAGGCCAAGGCAAGCTTCCAGCCGATCGGCATTAAGTATGCCGTTGAGGGTGCGACCTCCCAGTTCACCTCGATTGACAACGGGGGTATTCTGCGTTGCGGTCTCGACGAAACCGCCGAAACGCTTAAGGTTACCGCTCAGGCCACCTATATCGACCCCGCCCATCCCGAAATCGATCAGACCGTTTCCGCAGCACTGAGCGTGCCGGTTGTCGGCGCTTGGCTCGGCGGATGGAAGACGGGGGTCATCGAATCCATTGGAATTCAGGGCGAAAAGGCGGTCAAGGCTAACGAGCATATCGCGCTCAAGGCCATTGCCACCAAGACGGACGGCAATACCGCCGACGTGACCAATCTCGCCATGTGGTCAGTAGACCAGTATGCAACCATCACCCCTAACGGCGTATTGACCGGAACCGGCGTAGGAACGGCCAACGTCACCGTGAAATTCGCGGGAGCCACCGGAACGGCACAGATCACCGTCACCGCCTGACATTAGGCGATGGCAGGTAAAATAGGTGTGGATAGACTTTTATCCACACCTATTATTTTTTTAGGAGGACTTTATGAGCGCAAACGATCTGCCCATCAATTTCAGTTATGCGAAATGGACGCCGAACACCCGTTTCAAGCTGTGTAATGTGCCGTGGGATATGGGGTATAGGGATATCGTTAAATGGGATAGACAGTCTCAAAAAGAGTATTTCGACCGGCTGGATGGTATCGAATTTACCGACTGCACCATGGCCAAGTACGGGTTGCCGGTGAGGTTGCCGGTACCTTTTGCCCAAGCGTCGCAATATAATTATTTGATCGCTACGAACGACTACGATTTTGACACTCCTCGCAGTTGGTATTATTTTGTCCAAACGTGCGACTATATTAACGCGCACACGACACAGCTCAATATCCAGCTGGACGTATGGCAGAGTTTCCAACACGATATCCAGCTCGGCAACGCCTACGTTGAAAGGGGGCATGTGGGGGTTGCCAACGAAAACGCGTGGAAGGACTGGGGCAAGACTTACTTAGACTTGCCCGAAGGACTGGACACGGGAAAATGCACCGTGCTCACGGGTGAGTCTTGGAAGCCGCTAATGGACGTGGCCGAACGCGACGGGGTGAAATACACATCCTATGGACTTATTATCGTAAGCACCACCGATCTTGAGGCGGATACGGGCACCAAGGACAATCCGGTGGTCAATACCGCCACCGGCAGCGCTTTCGAAAGCCAACTTAATGGTACCAGCATGTACTATTTAGACACTCCAGCCGATATTGTCGCATTTTTTACCGAAGGCATGAATGCCCCATGGGTTACACAAGGAATTTGCGGCATTTACGCCGTCCCCCACCTCCCACAAGCGCTATTGGACGGTCAACCTAAAAAAACGGAACTTTTCGGCCATTCGGTTGGTTTCGTCGGCAATTGCTGGGAACTGCGCAAGCGAAACGACAATTCCAGCGCACGCTACACGGATATTATCAATCTGAAAAATTTCCGTGACGCTTTCACTTTGCCGGAACGGTATAAATATTTGAAGAAATTCCTCACCGCCCCTTATGCCTACATCGAATGCTCGTGTCTCAACGGCACGGTGGTAACCTACGAGCCTGAGCAGATACCGAGCGCAGATCTGATCATTCGCGAAACGTGGAATTATGCGCCCCCCTCCCCCCGTCTGAATTTTTACGCGCGCGGATATCATGCCGGTAATCTCGGCGACCGCCAACCATTGCCGGACAGCAAAGGACTGCCCATCGATACGGGAGAAATGCTCAACGCGAGTTTTGGCATCACCAATTTTCCTACCTTTATGGCGGTCAATAACGGGTCTGCCTTGGCTCTCGCGAACAGCGCCTACACACGTGCCTATGCCCAGCAAAATGCTGATTGGGGGTATCAGAAAACCCAGATGGGCATCAACAACGCTTACGCTCAGGCACAAGTCGGCACGCAGTATGCCAGTCAGCAGAACAGGCTCGGCACCGCGAACCGGAACGCCATGAACGCGATCAGCAACCAGTCTGCACAAATGGGCACTGATTTGACACTCAAGAATCTCGGGTTTAGCAACCAGATGGCGCAGCTTAATACGATAGGGTCGGGGATTGCGAACGCAGCCGGTTCCGCCGTGACCGGTAATATCGGTGGCGTGGCTGGAGCCATTGCGGGTACTGCCATTGGCGCATGGACCAACCAGCAAACCTACAACAATAACGTATCGACCGCCAACCAGCAGCTCGCGAACACGCAGACCACCAATAATGCAAGCACCTCACAGGCCAACGCCTACAGTCTCGCGCAAACCAACTTGAGCAACCAGCAGACCATGCAGATTGCCGATATGAACAAACAGCTTGCACAGGCCACCGCGCAAGGCGATTACGAAAACACGATCGCCGGTATCAACGCCCAAGTGCAGCAGACCCAAACCGTACCCCCTACCACATCGGGCGCATTGGGCGGTGACGCATTCAACCTCGCTAACGGCCTGATCGGTGTCATGATACGTTTCCGGCAGATACCACCAGCAGCCATGCAAGCCATCGGAGAAGTGTGGCTAAGGTACGGATATTACGTGCAGCGGTTTATGAAACTCCCCGAAAATTTGATGGCCATGAGCAATTTTACCTATTGGAAACTGCACGAACTGTACGTACGTAGCTCGACATGCCCGGAAGAATATCGATTGACCGTCAAGGGCATTTTTGAATCCGGCGTGACCGTATGGACTGACCCCGACAAAATCGGTGTCACCGACTACGCGGATAATACGCCACTGAGCGGTATCGCATACTAAAAGGTATAATGGGGAGAGCAAAACAACTCTCCCCATTATTATTATTATAAGGACGGTGACCATGGGTAAACGCAATAATGCGCGCAAGGCCGCGCACTGGGACAATCAGAGCGTTTTAGGCTCAATGTGGGGCAATCTTAATCTGCCCGAAATGCGGCAATCACTACGCATTAATCAGTACATGAAATTGATCGAAATGCTGGCCGTATCACGTTTTAAATGGATTAATTTACCTCCATATATTGATGAAAGATACTTGGAATTAACTCTATTTGAGAACGGTCTAGCCCTCTTTTTCCCCGATAAACGTAAGGGGGTCAACCGTTTTATGGTCACTTCCGGCAACATCGGCGGCGTCAATAACTACAATAATCCGACATCATTCCAGCCGGTTGCTGCCAGCTATTCGCATCCGCAGATCGGCAGCAAGGAATGCGTACCCATTTGGGACAACCAGCTCAGGTGCACGATGATTGATGTCATGTGGAATTATGCGACACGACTCGCCATCGCAGACCGCGCACTGGACGTAAATTTGGACAACATTAGCGTACCGTTGATTATCGCCACGTCCGAAACAAACAAACTCACCGCACAAAATCTTATGAAAGCGCGAGAAGACGGCGACCCCTATATTTACACGTACGACTCGGCTGACATCACCGGCATGTTCCAGACATTCCCCAACGTCACCCCCTTTTTGGCTGATAAGATCATCACCACCAAGACACAGATTTGGAACGAATTGGTCAATTATCTAGGCATTGACAATAGCACCACGGAAAAAAAAGAAAGATTGCTTGAGTCGGAAGTCACGGCGGGCAATTCGCGTACCAACGTGTTTCGCCTGAGCTATCTCAAAGCAAGGCAGCAGGCGTGCGATACGATTAACCGATTGTGGCCGCAAATGGCCGACTCGGGGTACCCTATCGGCATCGAATGGAACGACACTACCAGTGGCGGTTTGCTGGACGTTGAAGGAAACAAAGAGGAGGAATGATGGTACAGGACTTGAGTATGTACGCGATCAAGGACAGTATGGCGGACTATACGTTGACCTTGGGTAATCTGATTGATCGTGGTTTCAATACGGATGAAAAATTGCATTTAAGTTCCACTTATTATCCGATTTTTGACGAAAACTATCGGGCGAAATTGAATGAGAAAATCGTAGCCCACTACGCATTACGCGAAATTGGTAGTGAAACGCCGCAAATGTTCATATTTTATTTGGGGCGTACCATGCGCGAACAAATGGACTATTTTAATCAGCTGTACATTTCCGCGCAACGCAAGTTCGACCCGTTTATCACGTCCGATATCCGGCAGGAGATGGACTCGACCAGCATTAACGAGTCTTCGGGTAAGTCTTCGGGCACGCAGTCGAACGAGTCCACGGCCAACAGCACGTCCGACACTACAGCCGACAATTCGTCAATGACCTTTAACTCGGAATTCCCCCAGACCCGTATTGACGATTTTCGCAAATACGCCACCACCGCGTCACAAACCGACTCAACCGGCAATACGCATACCAGCACGCAGCAGGACAGCACCGCCACGGCGACTTCCACCAGCAATACCGACTATGCGCATTCTTCCGATAAGGGTAATAGCATGTCGCATACGCTCGGCACTAGCGGGTCACAATCACAGCTTTTGCTTGACTGGCGTAATACCATGCTTAATATCGACATGATGGTAATCAACTCGCTGGAAAATCTCTTTATGGGCATGTGGGGTAGCGGTGACAACATGACCAATGTTCCGCAACTCTACTCTACGAGTCTCGCCTACAATCTCGGCCATTAGAGTATACTTGATTTGAGACAGATTGGAGGATTTTATGGACGGAATCAACATGTGTGCCGCCCCCTTGGATATCGACCCAAGGCAACGGTATTTCACGACGGTTCAGCCATTCTCATACCGCGACACGCTCACCGTGCTCGGATACGTGCAGGAAGTGGCCGAACACTTGGACCAGCTGCGCGAACAGTTGGATAATCTCGCCAAGGACGAAAACGCCGACATCGAAGCGATCAATAAGGTTCTCGCCGGAATCGCAGCATGGCAAACCTCGGTTGATACCGCCTTGGATGATCTTGCGAAAAAGGTGGACCAGTATCAGACGTCGGCGCTCACCTATAATCCGACCACGGGACGGTATGAGGATTCTAAAAACACCGATCGTGACATGTACCGTGAACTGGCCGTATTCGGCGCACGGGTGAACCAGATGGCAACCATGACCGCAGCTCAGGCCGCGCAACATGACTGCATCACATGGGCGGTTGTAGGCAATCGAGAGATTTTCGGAAACGAAGAGCCGAGAGTCACCCCACGAGAAAGGACACGACAACAGTGAGTGACGACACATACGAAAGGACGCGACACCTTTCGCTACCCTTGTATACGGATTCAACCCCCGTGGACTTGCGGGACGGATACAACAGCGCGATGCGCACGTTGGACCAAAAAATCCACCAACTGGAAATCCTCATTCGCGAAACCAAAGGAGACAACCAATGAGCACCATCTACAATAAAACCGACAATTACAGCCTGAACCTGTACGGTGACAATGACCCCGCCGATCTGCGAGACGGATACAACGGTTCCATGCGCACCATCGACGATACGCTTGAAAAACATTTAAACCGTATCGAATCGGTTGAATCGCGTGAAACGCATGATGAGGAAGTCACGAAGGCACTGCTGGGGGATAACACGGTGGATGCCGCGACCGCAGCGAGAACCAAGTGGGACAAAGCAGGTGTCGACGCTATCAAGGCAATTGCGGACGCCGCAAACGCCACAGGCAAGGCTGACAGCAATACGGCCATTCTCACCGCATTGGGTGCGGGAACCGTATCTGATGCGACTATCGTACGTGACTCCAACGCAATGGACATTAGCAAACTAGGGTGTAAAAAGAATGACCCCAATTTTGATAATGCGACAATCATAAACAATTACGTAAATACAACGCATAAATCCATATATATTCCAGATGGAGATTGGTACATCAAGACTACCTTGCGGACGCAGGACGTCAACGTTTATTCGGACGGTTGGGTAAAAGCATCTAATGTCAACAATTTCACCGACGGTGTAATGGTATTGGCTCAGGGCAGCACGGAACTTGAAAACAGTGCAAACATGCCAAAAGGTAAAAAAATATGCATCAATATCAATGGCTCGGGAGAGAGTATCAGTGGATTAGCGGTGCAGGGGTTTTTTAGCGCGGAAATCAAGGCAACCGTAATCGCATGCATGAATACCGCAGTAGAGACTCGCGGCAGGAACATAGAATGCAAATTCTTTTTGACCCTATATGGCGGACTGACTGCGGACGCGGTATACGCCGAGTGCGGATTGAGGGTAGCAAAAAATGACAACGACAATTACGCATACGTCGTAGGCAGGAATTTCAAAACCGGAGTAGACTTAAATGCGTCAATATGGACTTTCCAATATTTGCATATATGGGGCTGCGACAACGTGTTGAAGCTATATCCAAACACAACGAACTACGCGTACATGCTGTATGCCGATTATTCACACAATGGCTCGGTGGTCTGCGATAGTCAGGAAAATTCAGCGCAATTGATTTGCTGTGCTATTTTCGCAATACTCGAATCAGGTCAATACTTTATCGGCACTCCAGAAGGTAAGATGAATTATGTAAAGGTAGTGGCTAATTCTTACAAGGCGTCCACACCTAACAACGTCGAAGATCGATCTCAAGGCGCTTCATTCATGAAAGTGACACCGTCTCAATCCGTACTTCTCTCGCAGTCGAGAATCGAAGATTTTGGGAACGGCGCAAATTTGATGGTATCCGAGGAAGATTTGAACACTAAAAGCTCAACGGAGCTTTTAGATAAATATGGTCCTATCTGCTTCCATTGCAATCTACAGGACGTCACATTTGAAAGATACAGAGAATTCAGCACGTGGGAGGAATTCAAGGAAACTCAATACTATCGCAATATGGTTGCATTAGGATATCCTTTGCCAAGTACCCTCACGGGTTCGGAGGGGTATCACTACGGTCGAACTTCATTGACTGTAAAGAGAAGCCATTATACGCGAACCGAGCCGGGAGCAACTATTGCTCCGTATAATATTAACGTGCTCTTAGGTACTAACATCAGGGGCTTCTATGACTCGGAAAAAAGATTTTATCAGTACAATATTAAAGAGTTGAGTCATACTAGCGCCTGACAAGTCCTATAGGGGGCACACTTCAGAGGCAAACTGATTCAACCGACCTACATAGCCATACTCTTATAATAAGAGTATGGCTATTACTTTTGATGATTGGATAAAACAGACACAAGGCCGCTATTGGGATATGGACGGGGCGTATGGGGCGCAATGCTGGGATTTATGGGCTAAATACAGCATGGACATGTACGGCATGTCTATTCAGGATTGCATTACCCCTACCGGATATGCCGGCGGATTATACACCGCATACCCCGTATCCGCACGATGCAACCAAGTGTACGAACGAATCCCCGCAAGCGGGTACACGCCGGTAGCGGGTGACGTGGCAATATGGGGGTACGGCACGTACACCCCCTATACGCATGTTGCCATAGTCGCAGGCAATGATGGGGTGAAAGATGGCAGAATCTACGTGATCACGCAAAATCCGGACGCCAGCGCGCTCAAATGGTTCCCAGTCGACGGACTGTTAGGCTATCTGCATCCACGTACCATGCCTAAGCCGGACGTGGACAATCCCACCGGAGATAACAACCAAGGGCACCCCGACACCGGACGGGGCGGGGCGTGGATACACTGGCAGGGCGACAACCTGTATCTGCATGAGACGGACAATAGCGGGTCGCGCACCCGTATTTTCTACAAGACCACGGCGAATAATTTTTCCGAAAAGGCATCACAGGGGCAACCGTCTGATTCGCAAGGCCAAGGGCACCCGTCCAGTTCGACATCACCGGAAAATTCGTATGCGCTCTACGTGGTCGGTACGGTGGAGTCCGGTTTGCGGTGGGATGCGGTGGAAGCGGCCAATCTACAGGGTATCGGCATAGCTCAATGGAGTTTCGGTAGACGTTTGCAAGTGTTGAATGCGATGAAATCTGCCGACCCGACCGGCTATGCAACATTCAAAACCTCAGCACCGCAGATCGCGGCACTCATGGAGAGCGGGGGAGATTTTACACGAAACCTGACACAAACGGAAGCATCCGCATTCAAGACGTGGGCGGCACGTAGTGAATCGCATGAGGGACAACGCAAGCAGTTCGCGGAAGATTACGCCGGATATCCACAAGAATACGAAGATGATAAAATGCAAATCTTGTGGGTGACCGCATACCACCAGTCGCCAGCAAACGCCTTGAAGGTGCCGAAAGCGTCAAATCTCGCCCAGCTTAAAACCAATATTTTGAGCACGCATCCGTTCCAGCCATACACAAGTCGATACAATCAGGCGTACTCGCTGCTGACTGTGTGGGATGGTAAATCGAATCCACCCGCATTCTAGACTTGTGATATAATAGAGATTGTCGGCATGTGATAACTTCCCTTGAGCCGACCGTAACTACACGGGGAGCATAACGGAGGTCATGACGTTACGCTCCCCATTACTTTAGGAGGTGAGCGGACATGGCGTTGCAGACATTGGCAGAAGATGACTACTACGATCTGCATAATCTGCTCACTCGTAACGCGCCGTGGAATTTCGTGATCGGCGCACGTGGCCTAGGCAAGACTTTTGCCGCAAAACGGTACGGCATAAAAGAATATATCAAACACGGTCACGAGTTTATTTACCTGCGTCGCACGGACGTGGAGCAGCACCGTAAGGAAACGTTCTTCAAGGACATTCAGGAGTTTTTCCCCTCCTATGAATTTCGTGTGAATGGAGAAAAAGGGCAGGTGCATAAGACTTCGTGGGACGAAAAGGACTGGCGCACGTGCTGCTATTTCGTAGCGCTCTCACAGGCTGGCGGGCTAAAATCGGTAGCCTACCCTAAAGTGCATTTGATTATTTTCGACGAAATCTTCCCCGACAATCTCAGATTTCTGAGCAATGAAGTAAACAGTTTCAGCGAATTTTACAACACCGTCGACCGCTGGCAGGATAGGACAAAAGTATTGTTTTTGTCTAACGCAGTGCAAAAGGCGAACCCCTATTTTGCGAAATACCGGTTGGATATTGGTGCACAGCAAGCGAATCAGCAGCAATACAAGTTGTATTGCGGGGGGTTCGTGTGTCTCGAATTGGCTGATTACGGAGGATTCAGTGCGAAAATCGCAAAATCCAAGTTCGGACGGTTCCTTGAGCAGTACGACGGCGATTATGCGGATTATGCGATTCGTAATAAATTCCGAGATGAATCCGACACGCTGATAGCCCCCATCCCTACAGACGGCGAACTATCATACATTCTAGACACTACCGACCATGCGCGTTTCGGCATATGGGTTTCCGTGTCGGAACGAGACGGGCACGTTTCACAATATGTTTCACGACGTATCCCGAAAGACAATACTCGCCCCATCTATACGCTAGACCCCAATCATGTTGACGAAAAAACATGGTACGTCAAAAAATCAGATGATATCATACGGCGACTCACCACCGGCTACCGACTGGGTAAAATCAGATTTGATGATTCACAAGTAAAAGCCGATTTTGGGCTGATCATCGGTGAATTGTTAGGGAAATAGGAGGTGATATTAATGACAATGACCACAACGGACATGTGGTGCGTATTTGCCGTCGTATTCTTCATCATTGTAGACTACGTTACCGGACTCGCTAAAGCCATACTCAACAACACGCTTAGCTCACAAAAAATGCGAGAAGGCTTATGGCACAAGTTCGCGTATCTCATGCTCACTTTAGTAGCTTATTTCGTTGACATGATCAACTTGCATGTTGACCTTGGACTTCCGGTTAGCGTGTTCGTCTGTACCGTAGGCGGCATCAGCCTAATCGAACTCACCTCAATCCTCGAAAACATCACCGCAATCAACCCAGAATTGGCGGACGCACCCTTTATGAGCGTATTCGCACAAAACAACACCCCCAAACACAAGAAGGAAAACTGACATGGACATTCAAACATGGATGAACACGGTTAACGATAAGATTATCGACATGGACGGCGCATACGGTGGGCAATGCTGGGACTTATGGAGTTCCTACGCACGCAACGTATACGGCATTCCAGCCGCCGACACCAACACGGTAGACGGATATGCGGCAAGCGTCTACACTACACGATACGATCGCTCCCAAGCATTGCAAAACGCTTTCACCCGCGAAACAAGTAACTACACCCCCGTATATGGTGACGTAGCCTTCTGGAACAACAACAGCATGAACCACGTCGCGATCGTAGTTAAAGACAACGGCAACGGCACGCTCAACACCATGAGCCAAAATCCAAACAAAGCCGGATACGTCACAATCAGCAAAGCCGGAATCATCGGCTACTTCCACCCACGCACGGCAAACACGCCAGCACCCGAACCAAACAACAACAATGTAACCATTATTCCACGGACATACAAAGTCAACGTCGACACACTCAACGTACGCTCGGCACCGTCCACCTCAGCACAAGTAGTCGCACAATATCATTATGGCCAAACCGTCAATCTCGCCGAAGGTGGTGTAATCGCAGACGGATACATTTGGGCACACTACACCGGAAGCTCAGGCGCAACCCGATACGTCGCACTCGCACCAGCCGACAAATCAGCATGGTATCTCGTATTCGCCTAAGTTAACAGCATAAAATAAGCCCCTAGGTTACTC
>ERZ839489.1196-NODE-1196-length-17757-cov-114.425150_pt1 | contig 17757 bp, 18 predicted proteins | sample MGYA00519938_ERZ839489 | MGnify/ENA primary metagenome ERZ839489 (study PRJEB31850, sample SAMEA3708846) | human gut metagenome | biome: human gut; feature: human-associated habitat; material: faeces | place: China | collected 2014 ...
GGCGACGCTGATCGTTGGGCTTCCGGCTTCCATCTTTGCTTGCAGAAAAATGAGTATAGGAGCTTTTGCCGGAAATGTAGTGCCTTACAAATTCCCGGTTTTGGAAATGGGACTGTTCATTCTGGTATTGTTCGGAATGGAACTGATCTTGTCTGTATGGACAATCCGCAGACAGAAAAAGCAATCCCTGATCGAACAAATGCGGGCGATGGAATAACCGTATGGGATCGGCGGGGCGGCGTGTGCTGCCCCGCTTTTTTCGCCATTTCTCAAAAAATTTTTGAAATGTCCGAGCTTTGTAACAATTCAGCCTGTTTTTTTGTCGAAATCAAAGGCACCTCGGACATTTGTGTAACATTTGTAGTTTATGCTTGTGGTAAATCAATATTGGGGGTGAGGACACATGAAAAAGATACTGCTGATCGACGACAGCGACACCTATACATGGTGTCTGCGAAAATACTTACAGCACCGGGGCTACCCGGTAAAAACGGCTTCCACTCTGAAAGAAGCGCGGGCCGCCATCCAAGAGGAAATGCCGCTGGTGGTCTGCTGTGATCTCGACCTGCCGGACGGTTCCGGCATGGACTTTCTGGACGAGGTGCGGGCCGCAGACAAGGAGCTGCCTTTTATTCTGGCGTCCTGCCATGACAGGGACGACTACGAACAAGAGGCTATACGCCGGGGCGCGACGCTGTGCATGGACAAAATGAAAGGGCTGCTGCTGCAAGATAAGCTGGTGGAATACGCTTACCGGCAGTTATCCGGCGAAAAGGCCCCGACTTTTCACAAGCTGCTCTTTGTCTATGCAGAAGATACCAGCGCCGAAGTGCTGCGGGCTGCTATGCTACAAAAGGGCTTTGACCTGATTCTGGTTTCCTCGATTTGGGAAGCCAAGCGCCGGATTTTTGAGGATAAGGAAATAGAACTGATCTTGTGCGATCTGGAACTGCCGGACGGCACAGCAATGGAGCTGTTTCATACGCTACGGCGGGTGGCGGGGATGTTCCAAATGAAGAATCCCCCTGTCCGGCTTCTGCCGTTCTTTATCCTCACCGAGAACAACGACCTTGCCACGGAATATGAATACCGGCATGAGGGCGTGAACGACTATATCACCGCCCCGGTAAATATCCCGGAGCTGATCCGCCGGGTTCTGTTCTTTGTGGAATGAAACTTTTTTTATTCGGCGGCTTTGTCAAGCAAGGCCGCCATTTTTAATCCTTTTTATCTTCAATGCTTGTTCTGAATATCGTATAATGTATGGTAGCGGCTGTGGTTTCATAGAAAGTTGAGGAATTTTTGAGATTTACCATATATCATATAAAGAACGGAGGTGCATGATTTTGAATCCTAAATTACTGATCGTTGATGATGAACGCGGTATTGTTGATATGATACAGAGTTATTTTCAAACACAATATGATATTCTGACTGCTTATAGCGGACAAGAAGCGCTCAAAAAAGTAGTTTGCAAACCAGATTTAATTTTATTGGACATCAATATGCCGGGAATGGATGGTCTGACTGTATGCCAGCAGATACGGGAACACATTGCCTGTCCCATTCTTTTTTTGACTGCTCGTATTGAATCCAGCGATAAGATCATTGGATTTCAGGCTGGGGCGGATGATTATATCGTCAAGCCCTTTGATTTGGATGAATTGGGAGCGCGTATTGCCGCACATCTGCGCCGGGAGCAGCGACGCCAAAATAATTCGGCAGTGCGCTTCTTTGGTAAATTGATACTGGATTATTCCGCCCGAACAGTTACAATCAATAATCAGAACATCCCGCTATCTAAGAGGGAGTTTGAGATTGTAGAACTTTTATCCCTCAATGCAGGACAGGTTTTTGACCGTGAGCGAATTTATGAGCTTGTGTGGGGCTTGGATGGGGACGGAAACAGCGATACAATTATGGAGCATATTCGGAAAATACGCGCTAAATTTGCAGCACATACATTGCATAATTACATTGAAACGGTTTGGGGGTGTGGTTATCGGTGGAACGCCTAAAAAATATGGGACTAAAGAAATCTTTCCTGCTATTATCCCTCTCCTGTTTGGCAGTGGCATTTCTCCTGCTTGGGGCAGTTATCTTCCTATGCCGAGGCATTGAAAACCATTATCCTTTAGGTGGTGTAGAAATCTTGTCGGATGGCTCTGTTGTACCTTTGCCATCTCCTACGGTGTCACAACAGCGTATTTTGGCTACCCTAAACATTGTGCAGACGGTTTCCTGTATTCTTTTTCCAGTAGGCGGATTGATTGTTTCAGTCTTTCTTTTTTATTATCTCAAATTGAAACAGCCTATTTCCTGCCTGCAAAATGGCATTATGCGGATTCAGAATAATGATCTGGATTTTTCGCTGCCGATTTTGTCTAACGATGAAATGGGACAACTATGTGCTGCCTTTGAAGAAATGCGGAGTGAACTTCTGAAATCGAATCGGCTGTTGTGGCAACAGGCCGAGGAACGCAAACGGCTCAATGCCGCATTTTCCCATGATCTGCGTAACCCGATTACGGTATTAAAAGGAAGTGTAAAACTTTTGCGGCAAGGTATTCAGGACGAACAGACCATAGACCGGCTGGAAAGTTACACTTTACGGATCGAGCAGTATGTAGAAGCTATGAGCAGTGTTCAAAAGTTGGAACAACTCTCTGTTAAGCCAAAAGAAATCAGACTATCAGTTTTGCAGAGTGAATTGCAGGAAACAGCACGACTGTTAGCGCTATCCAAAAAAGTTTCTGTTTTAGTACCATCAGGCGGAACAGTTTGTATAGATCACGGGCTATTTCTTACCGTAGCGGAAAATCTGATTGGAAATGCGGCGCGATTTGCAGAAAAAGCAATCTCTATTCAAATAACGCTGCAAAATGATTCTATGACATTGAATATAGAAGATGATGGTGCTGGTTATCCGCTGTCTCTCATGCAGAATGGGCCAAACCCCTTTGAAACGACAAGTAGTAATTCCTCACATTTCGGAATGGGGCTTTACAGCAGCAGAATTTTATGTGAAAAACATGGTGGCCGATTGATTTTGGAAAATAGGGTTGGGGGCGGTGCATCCGCAACTGCTATTTTTCATTTTGTGTAATCCTTGAGCGATTTTTGAGATTTATCATTTACACTCTCCTTATACCACAAATAAGGAGAGTGTTTTTTTATGAATATTGAGGCAAAGAATTTATCAAAGATTTATGGTGACGGTGAAAACCGAGTAGTGGCTTTGGATCATGCGAATCTCGAAATTGTATCCAGCGATTTTATTTCTATTATGGGACCATCTGGAAGCGGAAAAAGCACCTTGCTTCATTTGCTTTCCGGCTTGGATAAGCCATCTTCCGGCTCGCTGACCTACGATGGTAAAGATATTTACAGTTACAGCGATAAGGAGTTGTCGGCATTTCGCCGGAAACGGATTGGATTTATTTTTCAGCAATTTAATCTGCTTCCGGTTCTGACGGCGAAAGAAAATATTATCATGCCTCTTTTGCTGGATAAACAAAAACCGGATGAAGCATACCTGAAACAGCTTACAGAACTGCTTGGCATTCAGGGCCGCTTGGAACATCTGCCCCATGAGTTATCCGGCGGCCAGCAGCAGCGTGTAGCTATCGCCCGCGCTTTGATTGCAAAGCCGGATGTAATTTTTGCTGATGAGCCTACGGGAAATCTGGACAGCAAAAGCGGCGGCGAAGTCATGGAACTGCTTCAAAATGTATGGAAAAAGATGGGGAAAGCTCTCGTTGTCATTACCCATGACAGCCGTATTGCACGAATGGCAGACCGGCAGTTTCAGATTGTAGATGGTGTGCTTACGGAGGTGACAGCGAAATGAAATCTTATCGTACATTAGCATTGAAAGAACTACTGTCCCAAAAAGTCACTTCTATTCTTATTTTGATTGCCGTTGTGCTGTCTACTATGATGACAACCATTGTAGGACAATCCATTGGCGTACTTAGTGCAATGCGGGAACAGCAGGCCATCGCTATCGGAGGAAACCGATATGCCACTTTTTTGCAGATGAATGCAGATCAGCTTCACGCACTGGAACAGGATGAGCGTCTTTCCTATGTAGGGAAATCTATTTATATGGGAAGTTTAGAACTCTCCCCATCTCTTACCCTTGGTTTGATGGAATATTTGGATGACAATGCCGCTATCTATCCGTCCAGTACCAGTGTAGAAGGAGGTCGTCTGCCGGAAGCCCCGATGGAAATAGCGCTTTCGGAAGATATTCTGAAATATCTTGGCTTTGAGGGCAGTATTGGAGATAAGATTACACTTTCACTGCAAAAAAATCTTCGCCACAACATTGCGGACTGCTATTCCTATACAGCGGAATTTGTTCTTACAGGGATATTGAAAAATAACTACTTAGGATATACAAGCGGCACTGTTATGGGAGTTGTAGGGGAAGGAACTGCCGAACAACTTTTACCGGAATCTTATATTTATTACAATGTGGATATTCGGACTGCCGATAAAAAGAATTTTCAAGCAGTTGTCGATGAGATCAATAAGGAATTGAACATCCATGAGCTTGATACCAGCTACAATATTGTATATTTGAACGCCTTGGGAATTTCCTATACTGCAAATTCCGAGGGTGCTAATGATAAGGGATTCTCTTTTATGACAGTCGCAGGGATATTAGTGGGTACTTTGATTTTGCTGGCTGCTGGTCTTGTGATTTACAACATTCTGAAAATATCTGTATCAAAACGGATAAAGGGATATGGAACACTTCGGGCTATTGGAGGCGAAAAAGGACAGCTTTATCAGATCATTGTAATTGAAGTAATCCTATTGTGCCTGATTGGGATTCCTATTGGTATGCTTCTTGGCTTCTTGAGTGCCAGAGGAATTTTAGAGGCAGCTACCGGCTTGGTTTCCCCTGAATTGTTCTTGGTTCAGGATGCTTCTGAATTGAAAACTCTAATAGCAGAGAACAGTTCTTTGAATGGAACCTTACTGGTTTTAAGCGGAGCAATCACTTTGGCGTTTGCGCTGTTTGCAGCATTGCCAGCAGCCAGATCAGCCGCAAGGGTATCCCCCATTATGGCGATGTCTGGAACAAATCTGAAAATTCGCCGCAGAAAGCGTAAAACAAAGAAAATCCATAATTTTGAAGCATACTATGCCCGTCTGAACTTAAAGAGAAATAAAGGCCGTACTGCAATTACAATTTTGTCCCTTGTTATGAGTATCACGGTTTTTATAGCGCTGCAAGGGTTTTCCTCTCTCCTGAACGCTGCAAGCGCACTGCAAGATAACCATTTAGGAGATTATCAGATCACAAATGAAAGTGTTGGATTTACCACAGATGATCTGAACACTTTGCGGAAAAATGAAGCTGTGCAAAGTGTAGCCGCCATACAATTTTCGCTTTACGAACAAAATGAAAATGGGCTGCTCGATGAAATCAGTCTTGAATTTCAACTGAAACCCGGTGAAACTTTTCAGGTTGTCGGATTGAACGATGAATATTGGGATTATTTTATGGGGGATCAATTACCAGAAGAACAGCTTGGACAACTGAAATCAGGGAACGCCTGTATAGTAAGGAATCCTATTCCCATGAGCTACGGCGAAGATGTTCTTGAATTTACAAATATAGAGGCCGGAGAAAACATCTGTGTTGCGGGAATGGAGCTGAATGTTTTGAAAACCTTGGATGGCTATGACGGTTATCTTGGTATTGGAAATGGCGGTTTCACAAATGGTGTTCAGGTGATCGTTGATGATGCTATCTATGAACGCCTGACGGGAAAAGATACCTATTCAGAGTTTTTGCCTACGCTGAACGAGGGCGCAGACAGGGAAATTTTTGATACATTTATCGAGGCATTTTGTGATAGGACGCCGGGGACAACATTCTTGTCGTATGAAGAAAGCGACCAGCAACTGAAAGAGAGCTTTGCACAGATTCAAATGCTGGCATGGGGGCTGATCCTTTTCGTTGGCCTGATCGGTATTCTTAATATCATCAATACCGTTTACACAAATATTCACACCAGAGTAACAGAAATCGGTATGCAGCGGGCCATTGGAATGAGCGCCGGTAGCCTTTATAAAACTTTCCTTTGGGAAGGTGCATATTACGGAATCATTGCCTCTGTGATTGGAAGCGTGCTGGGATATGTTTGTACGATCTTCATTGAGGCGGCCACGAGCGACACCATCCAGCTTGTTGCAATCCCTGTCATGCCCATTCTTGAAGCAACCCTCTTGGCAGTAGGAGCTTGCTTGCTGGCAACAGCAATTCCGCTACGGAAAATTTCAAAAATGAATATTGTGGATTCGATTGAAACGGTTGAGTAGAACACTATTTTTTGAAATGTCCGAGCGTTGTAACAATTCAGCCTGTTTTTCTGTCGAAATCAAAGGCACCTCGGACATTTGTGTAACATTTGTAGTTTATGATGATTATAAATCAAAGATAACTTTCACTTAGGTATTAAGACATAATATGGAGGTGATGATGTGATGGGACATTAGCTGTTTTGGATATAGAAGAATCCGGCAAGCAGATCGGAGAAAAGTTATTTCTGCTTCTTAACGAAGAACAAAAGAATGCTCTGATGCAATATATTTTGGAACAGGGAGTCTGTCATGGAACGGTATTCAATTCCTGTCACACTTCCTCCGCATCAAAGAAAAATCCTCTAACAGAAATACAGGAAGGCGAGCTTTATCTATGCCTGGAACACCGCACTGTCAGGGTTAGGGAACGGATTATCAACCTGACAAGTAAGGAGTTTGATATACTGGCATTACTCATTGCCAATCCCAAACGTGTTTTTACTTACGAACTGATTACCGATTTGGTTTGGAAAGAGGATTGTGATTTCTATTCGAGAAAAGCCATTCATAATCATATAAGTAAGCTGCGTAAGAAATTGCGCTTTGAACCGGATCTTCCAAACTACATTGAGAGTGTCGCCGGAATCGGCTATAAATTTGAACATCTATAACATGAGCCCACAAGGTGTCGTTTTCCCCTTGTGGGCTTGCTTTTTGCGGCATATATTCTAAGAGCAGAATATGTAGAAAATTGCGAATATAAAGAGTAAAAAGCGAATGCCTGCGGACTGATACAGGAAACATAACCGATATAATTTTCTCCCAAGGAGGTATCAAGCAGCCGATTCAGGCTCCTCCTTGATGGGAGGAAATGCCTATGCGTCTATGCAACACAGATCCGCAGATAAACTGCTTTACATTCAGTCACCTATACGTCGTAATCCAGCTCGTATGGATTGCGGCGTTTTTGGTTTCGACAATATTTGAGCATTTTCGCTGTCAGCCTCCCGGAGAAATTTCATACTGCTGCTTTGGCGCGCCTGTTCTTTGTACGGGCGCGCTTTTTTGTACCCTTTTTTTAATCAGAAAGAGACTTAGACCTTATCGCTGCCGCAGCCCACCCTCTGATTTCGATTTTTGCCATCAACTCAAACATCGAAATTGGAGGAAATTACTATGAAGAAAATCAATCTTCGGGATTATTACCCGTATTATACACAGGACATGATCGTTGAGGTGCCGGATGAAGTTGCGGACATTCTCCGGGAATATAAACTTGCTGAAGCAGCTTATTTTTTGCGTACATACCGGCATAAAGCCTATTTTTCTTTGGATTATGACATCAATGTGGAACATGAGGCTATGGTGCTTGTTTTGACACCAGCAGATATTTTTGAACAGAAGGAAGAAAACGCTAGACTATATGAAGCGCTTGCCTCGTTGCCGGAAAAACAGCGTAACCGTATCACTTCACATTTTCTGTTGGGAATGAGTTTATCGGATATTGCAAAAAGCGAAGGAACCGGCGTCAGCTCTGTACATGAAGGAATCCAACGTGGACTTCGGCGTTTGAAAAAAATTTTAGAAAAAATGAATACAGACCCCGAAAATTACCATCAAAAATGAAATGTATAATAGAGGGACATATTCGGCGGGACAAGCTGGACGGGTGTGGTAAGGAAGCATATACATCCTCCACCCTAACTGTAATATCAATTTGTCTGCCATGCCCCTTGCTTGTTCCTTGACAACCGAATATACGCTGTTACGGGTACTTCATTCTGTGTTCCGAGCGGCAGATGGGGCGGCGCGGTGACAGGCGGCCTAAGGAGGTGATGAATCCAGGCTGTCCGAGCGATAAACGCAACCTACGAAACCGGCTGTGGCAGGCCGGACGCGATAACGACACAGATCATAATGGTACTTCTTCACAGCTTCCTAAAGACTTGGGGAGAGTTCCTGCGGCGTTTGCTTGCTCTGGCAAAGCGGCGGCGTATGTGGGACTATGATGCGGTGACGCTACCCGCAGCCTGTAACAGCCCCGTCCTTATAACAGAAGGACTTGCCGGGGTGCGTGGCAAATACGGCAGCAAAATCGAAATCAGATATAATGGGCCGGATTTATGTGTGTAATAACCATAGATCCGACCTATTCATGTGGTTTTGATAACACAGTTTTCAGAAGGGAGTTGATACTATGGAATTGAACACCATTGTCAGTGAAGTGGGTACGCTGGTAGACATTCGGGATGTCTCTGTCAACAAAGAACTTTCTCGTGATGAACGGATTGCAGAATTTGTTCAGCAAATCAAAAATCCATACCATTTTAAGTGTGGACGTTTTACTGTACAAGCCAGTTTTTCTGCTGAAGGTGCTACCCTGGAAGAATGTATCAAGGGTATTTTGCGATAGCTGCAATTTTAAGAAAGGGGCTGACTTTTCCGTAAAAGCATGGTAGAATAAGAATCGGAAAAGGAATTGAATATGGAATAACCACACTTCTTGAATTGCGGGGATTTTTCTGTGCAACGAAAGGAGTGTTTTTTTATGCAGGTTTACAAAGCGATTAAGTACATCCGTCTTTCTTATACGGATGATAAAACAGTAGAAAGTGACAGCGTTGCTAACCAGCGGCGCCTGATCGATGACTACATAGCCCGACACCCGGAAATTGAGGTTGTGGCAGAAAAAATTGACGATGGTTATAGTGGTGTTTTGTTTGATCGCCCGGCATTTCAGGAAATGATGCGGATGATCGAACAAGGCGAAGCTAACTGCGTGATTGTCAAAGACCTCTCCCGCTTAGGTCGTGAGTACATAGAAACAGGCCGTTATATGCGCAGGGTATTTCCAGCCTATGGAGTGCGTTTTATCGCAATTAACGATAATGTGGACACGGAAAATGACGCTGCCGATGATCTCACGGTTTCTGTCAAAAACATTATGAATGAGGCTTACTGTCGGGATATTTCCGTTAAGACACGGAGCGCCCTGGAAGTAAAACGGCGCAGCGGGGATTTTGTAGGTGCTTTTACCATCTATGGTTATGTGAAAGTCGGCGATAAACACAAGAGCCTGGAAGTGGACGAATATGCTGCTAATGTTGTGAGGGATATTTTCAGAAAACGGCTGGAGGGATTCAGCGCTTCCCATATAGCGGATGAACTGAACCGATTAGGAATTCTTTCGCCTTTAGCGTATAAGCGCAATCACGGAATGCCTCATGCAAAAGGTGGCTATACAGACCGAAAGGATTGCAAATGGTCTGCAACTACAATCATCCGCATTTTGCAGGATGAAACTTACACCGGAACACTGGTCCAGGGCAAACAGACAACGCCCCATTTCAAATTAAAAGAGCGTGAGGACAAACCTTCTTCGGAATGGATTCGTGTGGAGGGAACCCATGAAGCGATCATACAAAAGCACGATTTTGATCTGGTGCAACGGCTCCGCAGGATTGACACAAGGACTTCTCCCAAATTGGATAAGGTTTACCTGTTTTCCGGTATTTTGATCTGCGGCTGCTGTGGCTGCCGTATGACCCGCAAGACGAACCGCTATAAAGATAAAGAGTATCACTATTATTACTGCCCGACCGGCAAAAAGAATGGATGCACATCGTCGGTCATGCTGAAAGAGTCGGATCTGATTGAATGTGTGCAGGACAGTTTGAAAGGACATATTGAAAATGTTGCTTCTCTGGATGCCCTGCTGTCCAGTATCAGTCAGGAACGGATCAACCGGGAATTGGCGCAGGAATATGCCGCACAGATCAGAGTAAATGAAAAGTGTGTGGCACAGACCGAGGGCTTTAAGGCAAAACTCTATGAAAATCTGGTGAGTGGAATTCTGACAAAGGAAGAATTTCTCTCTTATAAGCGAAAATACAATGCAGATATTGAACTGTTCCAAAAGGCAATCGTTGAATGGAACGATAAACTTACAGATGTATTGGAAAACCGAAGCGAACGAAACCGTTGGATCAACCATTTTATGAAATTTTCTACTATGGAGGATATTGACCGCCGGGCAGTCATGCAGCTTATCCGAAGCATACGTGTAATGGGTAAAGATGAACTGCATATTGAATTTAATTACCAGGATGAATATCAGAAAGCAATCTCTTTGGCAGAACAGATTGCTACAAAAAATGAAGAAAGGATGGTGGGCTAAATGGCAAGAAAAAGCAGAAAACAGACGGCAGCGCCTATGCCGGCACCATCTTTATATGTACATGTGGCTCTGTATATCCGTCTTTCTGTGGAGGATAACAAAAAGCGGGGCTGCTCAGTAGAAAATCAAAAGCTGGTACTGAATGACTTTCTTTCAGATAAACCGGACTTCGTTGTGTATGATACCTATATCGACAACGGGGCGACAGGGACAAATTTTCACCGCCCTGGATTTCAGCAAATGCTATCTGATATTGAAGCAGGCCACATTAACTGTGTGATTGTTAAGGATCTTTCCCGATTAGGGCGAAATTCTATTGACACAGGTTATTATATCGAACAGTATTTCCATGCTCATAATGTTCGCTTCATTGCTGTTACGGATCAGTTTGATACAGAGGATTCCGGAAATCTTCATGGCGGTATCATGCTGCCTTTGAAAAATATGATCAATGAAGCCTATGCTCTGGACATTGGACGAAAAATCAAAGCACAAGCGCGGCAGGCTATGAAAGATGGCGACTATATTGGTGCACGGGCACCTTACGGTTACAGGAAAGACCCTGATAATTGCCATAAACTTCTGATTGATGAAAATACTGCCCCTGTGGTAAAACAGATTTTTGAATGGGCACATGAGCATGTGTCTCTGAACCGGATTGTCCGCAATCTAAATGAGATGGGGATTCCGGCACCGAGCCATTATAAAAAGGACACTGGCGAGATTACCAGTCCGGGCCTGATTGGAAGCGGCAAATGGCAGACCCGTACAGTGATGAAAATTTTAGAAAGCGAAGTCTATACAGGCGATCTGGTGCAAGGAAAAACAAAGATTGTAGATCATCAGCAGGTCAAGGCTGGAGAAGATAATCTGATTATTGCCAAATGCACCCATGAACCGATCATTAGCTATGAATTGTTTAATGCAGTTCAGGAATACAGAAAACAGATCTGTGAAGAAAGCAAAGCAACTCCAAAACGCCCCTACACGCCAAACATTTTCAAAGGCAAAGTGTTCTGTGCTGATTGTGGCAGAAGCCTTCACCGGCAACGTGCCGAGCGCCGGAAAGGCCCCGATACTTATTGGTTCCACTGCCTTACAAACAGCCGGATAGAAAAAGATAGCTGCAAAGGCGCAACGATGCAGGAAAAGGAACTGATTTCTACTGTTACGGCTATTCTTGAAAAAGAGCTGACAGTTGCGCTGGGAATGTCGCTGCCACTCTTTCAGTTGGAGGCAAGACAAAAACAGGAAAAAGATAAGCTGAAAATTCAGATGTCGGCCAAACGGCAGGAAATTGAAAAAACACGCCGGCTGATCCGTGGTCTATATGAAAATTTTGTGCAAGGTATTTTGACAAATGATGAATACTTTGAATTGAAGGCGGATTATGAATATGCTATCAATGCTCTGTCTGGTGAGATTGAAGTATTTGAAAAATCTATGGACTCCCTGGACAACCAGCTTGCCCGATACCGTGCAATGGAAAAGGATGCAAAAACACTGGCACAGGATCATGTGCTGACTGCAGAACTGATCGAACGGCTCATTGAACGAATTGAGATTGACCACGAGCGGAATATTCATGTAACCTTCCGTTTCAAAAATGAATTTCAGGGAAAGGCGGTGGAACTGTGCGCAACTATGTGATTGCCCTTTATATCCGTCTTTCTGTGGAAGATTTCAAAACCGAAAGTTTGAGCATACCAAATCAAAAACTGATTCTTCGTGAAAAAGCTATGTCTCTGCCGGAATGGGATAACAGTGAGATTTTGGAATTTATTGACAACGGTCATACAGGGACAAACTTTGAGCGTCCGGCGGTGCAGGAACTTTTAACAATGGTTCAGGCCGGAAAGATCAACTGTATTATTGTAAAAGACCTTTCCCGATTTGGACGTAACAGCATTGAAACCGGCTATTTTATTGAGCGGGTATTTCCTCTTTACCACACCCGTTTTATTTCCGTCAGTGATGATTTTGACACAGCTAATTTCAAAGGTGATACCGGAGGGATTGATATTGCTTTCAAGTATCTTATTAGCGAGTGTTATAGCCGGGATATGTCCATGAAAACCAAAAGTGCAAAATACGCAAAGATGCGTCGTGGGGAATATCAGAGTGTCATCTGTCCTTACGGCTATCGCAAGAGTGCAGACGGACGTATGGAACCGGACGAGGATGTTGCCCCGAATGTGCAGATGATATTTCAATGGGCGTCTGAAGGCAACACCGCAGCCGAGATCACAAGAAAACTGTATGCCATGAATATCCCCACCCCTGGGGAATATCGCAAACTTAAAGGCAAGGACTATTACAATGTTTCCCGAACAAACGGCGTTTGGAGTACATCAACGGTCCTGCGTATTTTAGAAGATCAAAGATATATCGGTACCTATGTAATTGGCAAGAGAAAGGTAAAAGAAATTGGCAGCCGACATACACAGTTAAAGGATGAAAGTGAGTGGTTCAAAATACCGAACCATCATCCGGCTATTGTAAGTGTGGATCTATTTGAGAAAGCCAATGCTTCAATTAAGCGTTTCTCTCTGTCAAATAAAAAGCCGCGTGATTATCTGCTCCGTGGTAAGGTGTTCTGTGGATGCTGCGATCATGCAATGTCTCTACGAAATGGTGCGTGGTTTTATTGCCGTCATTCCGAGGTGGCTGAAACGCTTCCTTGTCATGGTGTGCGTATAAAGATGGCAGATCTGGAGCAGGTTGTATTTGAAACAATTCGGGCTCAAATGTGTCCGGCATTGGGAATTGATAGCAATAAGGATAAATTGGATTTGCAGACAGTTCAGCAGGCCGAACATGAAGAAAAACTCCGTTCTATTCAAGACAGCAAGCGGCATCTTTATGAGCAGTATGCACTCGGAGAGATTGATTTGGAAACCTATCGAACACGAAAAGCGGTTTATGACACGGAGCTGGTACAAGCCAAAAATGTTCATGCTGTCATTACTGCACAGACAAAGCAGATAAAAAGTGATTATGAGATTAAGCTGAAACAACAGGAAATTGTTCAGGAAGTCGGAAACGCCAACATGCTGACAAAAGCTCTGATTGACCGGCTTATCAACAAAGTTTACGTCTTTCCAGGAGATCGGATTGAGATTGAATATGCAACACAGGATTTCTTAGAAACAAAGCAATCTGAAAAGGAGATATAACCGTGAACACCCATTTGAAACAGCTATGGGCAGCTATGAAGCTGCCCGAAAAACTTCAAAAAAAGTTATAAATTTTTTTGTCGTGGGCTTGACATACGGGTGGCGGAGATCATGAAGTCGTATCCGCTTTACACCAGACCGCTCGATTCCGGTAGCCATACAATGTTCCATATGCGATTTGGTAAACCGAAAAAGTCTTTCCTTTTTCATAATTCCATACAAATGACTGCAATACTCCCGAAATTCCTCTGCAAGAAAATCCGGCATCGTAATCACACGGATACTCTTTGGAGTTTTCGGCTGCGTGATCATATCCTTTCCTTTCAGTCTCTGATAAGATTTATTGATTGATATGGTTTTCTCTTCAAGATTGATGTCATTATAAGTAAGTGCAAGCAATTCACCGATACGCATTCCGGTCCAGTACAACAAAAGAAACGCCATTCTTGTCTCCGGCTTATCACTTACTGTCTCCAGAAAAGCATTGAACTCTTCCTGCATCCAGAAGTCCTTCGGTTCTCCTTTACTCTTGCCAATCGCTCCTGCCTTCCTGCAGGGATTATCCTGCAGGTTATAATACCGCATTGCATAATTGAAGATTGCAGTCAGCTGGCAGTTCACTGTTTTCAGATAAGTAGGAGAATATCCTTTTCCATTCTTATCCTTATACGTCAGCAACTCATTCTGCCATGCACGGACGTCTGCCACCGTAATTTCACTGAGAATCTTCTTTTCAAAATAAGGCTTGATTTTCAGGTCAATAATATATCGCTTCGTGTACATAGTGTTTTCTCTGAGACGGACATCCATATCTTTGTAATAAATCTCCAGAAAATTTCCAAATTCAATATCCACACCCTGGCTCTGCTGTTGCAGGAAATCTCTTTCCCATTCCTTAGCTTCACCCTTGGTCCTGAATCCTCTTTTCTGTTTTCTTTTCCGATTTCCCTGCCAGTCTTTGTAATAGACCTGTACTTTCCAGTTTTTTCCTTCTTTGTAAACCCCCATTGCTAATCCTCGACTTTCATGCCATAAATCTTTTCTGCCAGGAATTTCGTAGAGATTTTTCCAGATACTACAATATAGCCTTTTGCCTTCAATTCTTTGTTGTATTCTCGCATCAGACTATATGCATAAGTTTTTGAAACTCCAAGAATTGCACACACATCATCCACATCCATATACATTTTTTCCTGCATCATACTCATACCGCTTTATCCTCCTTCAAATACTGCTCAACATGTTCCAGACCATAGATCTTGTCCTCTACATAGCGGGTTGGCACCCGACCGAGAATCACATAATAGTTCTTGCTTGCCAGATCGGCATTCATTCTTTCCACTACCCGGTAAGCAAACGAAACTGATAATCCAAAGAGTTCTGCAATGTCTTCCACTGATAAATACATTTTTCTCTTACGCATGAAACCATTCCTTTCCCTCTTCCTGTGGAATCTCACAAGTATCTTCTACTCCGTAGAAACGCTTCACAAAATACTTTGTCGGAACTTTTCCTCTAAGCGTCAGGTAGCCCTGTTCTTCCAGTTCCTTGTTCAGATTTCCGATGATTTCATAAGCCGATGTCTGTTTTACTTCCAGAAGTTCACATATATCGGCTGCCTTTAAAAATAATTTATTCTGCATAATCAGTACCTCCTCTGTTTTGAATATTTATCTCTTCATATACTCTGTACTGGCAGATGCAAAATCGGACATCATTTTCCGAAATTTATCAAATTTTCTTGTTTTTTAATTCTCCATCAGTGTGATTACTGTGTCATGGAGTTTAAGCTCATCGAAAGTAAAGAACCTTTCTGTGGTATCTGTTTTCTAAATGCAGGCAACAAAAAAACAGTCTGCCTTGACGAAAATCACTTCAATCAAAACAAACTGTTCTTCATATTTACTCTAATTTTATTTTATGAGAATAACCGATTTCACGAAATTTGCAGGTGAATCTGGAATATAAACAAGAGAAAAAAATAATTTTTAAACTCCATTTGCACTCCATTTGGTCTTTTCGACACCCCGCAAAGCCTTTATTTATGGGCTTTTCCGCGATTTTTCAAGCTACTCAAACTCTTCCCAAGGGAAGTATCCTCAAATCAAAAATGCTGATTTTATGTGGCATTCCACCGCATCTATTTCATCAAATGTTACTCTTTTCATATCGTTTTCAAAAACTTTAGTAGCAAATTAGTTGCAATAATTCAATATTGCATCTACAAAATCCATGGCAGATATAATCTACTTTTACTACTAAAAACGAATAATCAAATGTGGCTTGCGGGTGCTTAACTGTGCCTGCTGCCACACCCACTATGAAAGGAGCTTTTCTATGAGCAATCAACACCAACATCCAACTATAAGTTTTAGAATCAGCGATGCTGAACGCAAGCAAATCGCAGCCCGTATCCTTGCCAGCGGCATGATGAAGAAAGATTACTTTGTCCGTTCCTGCATCTATAACCGCATCTGCGTTGTCGGTAAGAAAGAAAACATATATCCTCTTGTACAGACTGTTAATGCACTATATCTGCAATTACTTGATATGCAGAAAGCATTTGCTGAATGCTGTGAGCATCCAACTTTGAACAATCTTCCTACAAGCAATGAAATCAAGGAACTACTGACCGACTATAACAATATGCTTACAGCCATCATTGATCTGCTTGATGGTGCTAAGTATCTGTGGGAAGGAGAACACCATGAAACAAAATAACCCTTGTTACTTGTTTTGCATGTATGAACCTGATACAGATTCTGTTATTGTTAACGCCATCAATGATACATGCACCGGCATGCCTCTTACTATTAGTTGCGAAGAATGCAATTCAGCTGTCTTACTTGATACATCTAATGATATTGTGTATCTATATCGGCTTGCACAAGAGAATCCTCTGCTATATGCAGAATTAGCTTGCAAACCTAATGGATTACAGGATTATGTTGATGCTATGAATGAATTCAATTAAACTTGCATAACTTTACTAAATCTTAAGTTACTCACCGAATTTTCTTTCGAGTTTTTATCAAAAAACTCGAAAGGAAATTGAAGCATTACCATAATCTCATAGAATGATAGTATCGCGATATCATAATAGGTATGACAATAAAAGCTGCCTAAAACAAACTACTTCCTTCGTTTATGAAATGTCTATAATTTTTTTATTTCATCTGTTTTCTTCATTTTTTTAGAAATACAAATCATAAGAAAGATTCCAATAATAAATCCTAATATTATTCCAACAATAGCAGCAATAGAATATGGAAAACTCGAATAACGGATTGAAGCAAATCCACAAATAATTATAAATACAAAACAACACCAGTATGAACGAGTCAGAGATTTAAACTCAGATATTTTTTCTGCAAATGCCAATTTTGTAGGATTCATCCAAAAAAAGTAACTTAAAATTAACGCCAGATACGCAAAACCATAAGTGTATAATTGATTGCAAAGATAATATATTTGATATGCAAGCATAACGAGTATCCAGGTCCATTTTTTTTCATAATCCTTTAAAAAATAAGTTGATTTTGTCTTATCAAAAAATTTAATGATATTCATTATTACGCTGTAAATAATGTTAATGATAAATCCTGTAACGGCACTATACACAATAAATAATAAACCACTGTCATACCAATCCGAGCTTTTCATATTATTGAAATAAATATATACATATATTAATAAACCTAATGACGAAATAGCCAAAAAAATAATTACACTTTGAACATAGTCTCCAATATATGTAATTTCGGGTTCGTATGTTTTTGTATCAACTTTGATTCCAATATATTGTATGAAAGATAATGCTAATGAAATTATTATTATGCATAGGAAAATAGTTCCTAAAATAGATTCAATCATAAGTATTTTTTCCCTTCTTAGTTTTAATTAATTTATGTGCTTCTTTGAAGTATTTTTTCTTCAACAATATGTGAAATTTTTCTGTAAGTTTAAATCTTCTATAATATTTGTCACTGCTTAACAGCAGATTTTGTGGTTAAGTCGTTGTTTATTTAATAACAAGAATACGCTAGTATGTCAAGCGTGCCTGTCTCTGCTTTGTTCTTAATG
>ERZ839489.1220-NODE-1220-length-17286-cov-8.149672_pt1 | contig 17286 bp, 18 predicted proteins | sample MGYA00519938_ERZ839489 | MGnify/ENA primary metagenome ERZ839489 (study PRJEB31850, sample SAMEA3708846) | human gut metagenome | biome: human gut; feature: human-associated habitat; material: faeces | place: China | collected 2014 ...
CATCCTACGTACGTCTCTACAGATACAGTAACTTATCAACCTATCAGTTCATTATGAAAGTCTTAGATTTTTGTCTTGACAACTGAACCACTATAGGGAGCACTTAATAAGATAACAGATTATGAATATATAAATATATGGGGAGACAAAGAAGCGTTAGAAAAAGGAGGAGAAGAGAGCAATTTTATAATAGACAAGTCTGATGAAAAAATTATTGGAAATTATACATTAGAAGCTTTTAGAAATCAATTTTATCATGGACCTTTAACGCCAGTCGAACCTAAAATTATAGAAAAAGGGGTTGTTATAGGGGAATCAAATGCTGTTTTGCCTTATAATAATGATAATACATTTGGAGATATATTTAGCTGGACAAAAACCGATACATGTTATGTTAAGAATGTTTTACTACGAGAATTAAAGCTTAAGATACCATATCTTGTTGATGGAGTAATATTAAAGGGGGGCAGTTATTAATATATTTAATCAAGAATTCGTACTGAATGTTTCTAGAAATAATATAAGTGAATCACAACAGAGAGAATTATCTTATGCAATAGGAAAAGCAATTCATTTATGGATTAGAGATCATGCTGAATTGTCGGCAGAGCAAAAAGCTTTATTAGATGTTTTTATTAAAACAAAATATAAGGAAACAAATTATTGTTTGAAACAGTAAATGATTAAAATTAAGTTTAAAGTTTTAGTTGGAGCAACTTTGAAAGAAAGAGTGTAATATTAAAATTTAAGGGAGAGTATTATGCAAGAAATAAAAATAGATGATAAATTACTTAATACTAGTATTTTTGGAATTCCAGATGAAGAAGATTCAAAAAAACGTTTAGAAGAATATCAGAGAATAATTGGACATGAATTAAAGAAAATTTCAAAATCTAATGTTTTTGGTTACAATTTAAAAGAAGTTTATACGATAAAAATAGTGATTGATAAAGAATGTGATGATAATAAAGGAATACTGCCAGAATATAGATTATATGTTTATGGAACAAAGGATAACAATGTTCCTTATTTAGTAAATAACGCTATGAATAAGTTTGTAAATGAAGGACATTATCTTTTTTATTATTATACTCAGAATTTTGAACATCAACTTACATCAGCAATTGCAGATTATTTGAATGAAAATGATAATCAAAAAGAATATTGGTGTAGGCTATCATCATGTGGTATGACAGGGATTGGGTATACGACATACCAATTTATTGTTTTATGTTTTGATAAAAAAGGATTAGAAACAGATACTTTATTCCATGGAGAAAGACATCCTGTTTTAGAAAATCTTAGGATTGAATGGTCATATGGTAAAGTTAATGATATAGATAAAAATATAGATAATAGTTTGATTTCTTATAATGAATTGTTTCGGAGAGCAGCCTTTGGAAGTGACTATTTTATATATTTATATGGTGACATTTTTAATGTTTTATCTACATTAAAGTATGAGGGTGCATCAAATGTTGGAAGCATATTAGCATTAGATGGAACGGTAGAAAAATATTTTGATAAATTACAACATAATAATCCTCAAAAGAAACTTTCTGAATTATTAGTTAACTATGATGTTTTTATGTCTTTTGAAGAGCCAATAAAAATTGAGGAAAGTTCATACAAAAAAATCAGGAAATTACTAGAAATAGCAAAGGATGATTTATCTTTACTTATGAATGAAGATGGGGAAATATATGCAATTGGTAAAATGAAGGAAAAAGTTAATTGTCAATATTATCAAGTTCGGTTTGAAGGATTTTTTAAATGGAGCTTATATAAAAATGATGAATTATTTTTACGTTTTGAGAATATGATTTTTAGAATTCCAGATAAAGAAGTTGGTATAAGTAATAAAAATATAGAATTATTGAAAAGAACTTTAAATATTAATGATACATCTAAATATGAAAAAATAATTAAAAATATTGTCACACAGAAACATGGGACAATGATTGTTTTTGCGGAGAATGCGGAAGAAGAAGCAAAACGACTGAAAGAATCTGGAATATGCATAAAACCGACAGAGATTGATAATGGTACATTGATTGAAGGTATTTCATCTATAGATGGGGCACTTATTTGTAATGAGAAAGGGACTTGTTATTCAATAGGAACTATTTTAGATGGAATAATACAACCAGAAAGAGCAGATTCATCAAGAGGTGCAAGATATAATTCTGCAATCAGATATATTGAAAAACAAAAACAAGAAGGAAAAAAGACATTTATAGTTGTTGTTTCAGAAGATGGGTATATAAATTGTTTCTCTACAGAAGAATAATGTATTATACTGATTTAAATTTATGTGGTATTTAGAAATAGTAGAATATCAAGAGATTCTTGTAAATGATAAGATTATACGGGTACTAAGTTTAAAGAGAAAGTTATTACATATGAGCTTGCTCATGTAATTATGTACAATCAGGACAAATATTTTTACTGTGCTAACGTGGTTCTAATGTATAACTTTACCGAAATCAGGAGGAAGATTAAATGAAATTATATCATTATAGATCTATAGAAAATGCTATTCTAGAATTGAAAAATGGAACATTTCATTTTTCTACACGTGAGGAATTAAATGATCCCCTTGAAGGGTATTTAAAGATATATTGGCAAGGGGATAAAATAGCTTGGGAAGGCCTTCTAAAAAATTATGTTTGTAGTGTTGATAATGCAATTATGTTATATCTTGTACAAGCTGATTTGGATATGTTACGGGAAAATACATTAGTAATGGATATATATTCTAAACACCATGTAACACGAGACAAAATATGGAGCCAGTTAACAAAAAAATTTATAGCTGATGAAGAAGTCAAAAAAGTGATCTCATTTTATGGAGATAATAATCTTAAAGTATATAAAGATGAACTTGCATTTTTATTAAGGTATTTTAATACAAAAGCGCTTGTTTTATGTATACAAAGTCACATGGAGCATGGGTCAATGGATGAATCAGATGGACAGAGAATTTTAGATGTATTTGAGGATAAGACTACAGATATTCCAGAGAATTTATTTGAAAAACTATATGCAAGACACTTTGGAAAATTTTTATTTGAGTAATTCCAATATGCTAAAGTCAAATTCTGAGAATGTAACACAAACATCCATAAATAATGATTCAGAAAAAGAAAATCAGATGCGTAAATGGCTTTTTATTGTGGCTGATTTCCCTGATACATATACTTCTCAACTAGTTGATTTTATTTATCCAAGTGCATATATTCATGTTTTTCTGCAAAAAATAATGATTCTGTAATGTGGGGAAATTATGCGGATAATCATAAGGGAGCATATCTTATATACGAAACTGACAATGATAATAAAATTGAAATAATGGATAATTCAGAATGGGAGACAGAGGAAAATGATGAGATTGTGCCGATTTATTCATGGAGTAAGAAGCCAATCAGTAAAGTTAAATATGGAGATGAAATTTGTGAAAGAAATTTTTTTGAATCCTTAGGGCAATTAAATCTTTTACAGATTCGGTCGTGGTTGACTAGTGGGGATAAAATTAGTTGTTGTTATGAAACATATAAAAATAAAAAAGAATGGCATAAACAATATTGGAAAATATTTAAATTAAAAAACTGTCATAAAATGAAAGAATGGGCTTATGAAGAAGAGTACCGTTTAATTATTGATAATACATTTGTTAAGCGTGAAAAAACAGTGGAGCGAAATTTATCATATAATCCAAAGGCATTAAAGGGTATAATTTTTGGAATAAGAACCAGTGAATATGATAAAAAGAGGATTATTGATATTATCAAAAAAAGTAGCTATAGCAGTGTAATATTTTATCAGACAGAGTATGACGAAGAAATACAGAAGATTAATGTGCGTGAAAAAAAGATTGGAACATAAAATCCAAAAAGATTTAAAGAAATTTATAAAAGTTTCGCAGAATCATTACAAAGGTGGTGAATAACAATGTTCAACAAAATTCGATTAAAACAAATACTAGCAGAATACAAAAAAGTTTTTGTCCAGCAACAATGGCCTAACGAAAAATACAAATGGGAAGCTGTACAATGCTTCCAGAATAATTGGGATATTAATTCACCTGATTTTGCACAGATGCTTAAGAAATCTCTAGCTCAGGTTGGTAATTTGCTTACCTCTGCGAATAACTTTCCAGCAGGAATGATTACCGGTTTTGCAGAGGCTGCTCCAGAAGAGGTACGTTCCATGTATATGGAACTATATGACGAGAGTAAGGATTTATGTGAGAGAATTGCTATCTTTAAAAACAGATCAAATGAGTTATTAGAACGCTACGGAAATGGAGCTGCACAGCACTATCAGTATGAAAATGCAATCATGGCATATTTGTGGCTGCGCTATCCAGACAAATATTATATCTACAAATTCAGTGAAGTAAAAGCTGTCTCATCGGAACTTGAAAGTGACTATCGGTTTAAGAAGGGTGCTTATGTAGATAATATTAGAAATTTCATGGCATTATATGATGAGATATGTGTAGAATTACAGCAGGACGATGAGCTTAGAAATCTGCTTAATTCTCAGATCACATCGACTTGCTATGCTGACCCTGAATTACGGACACTTACAATAGATGTTGGATTTTTCATTTTTCGTTATTGGAACAAGAAAGATTCAACAAATGAGCCTCTTTATGCACAGCCTCAAGAAGATGATGGACAGCAATACTGGTTCTTGAATGCAAATCCAAAAATGTGGAGTATGTCCAGTATGCCAGTGGGAGAAGTTCAGAATTATACTTTGTTTAATGATAATGGGAATAAGCGTAGAATCTTCCAAAACTTCCTTGATGCAAAGGCTGGAGATATGGTGATCGGATATGAGTCTACGCCGGTGAAGCAAATTGTCGCTATATTTCGTGTAAATGCAGAGCAGGATGGAGAGAGAATATATTTTGAAAAGTTAGAAGGACTCTCATCACCAATTGATTTTGCAACATTGAAAGCCTGTCCTGAACTGGAAAAAATGGAATATTTCAGTATCATTCAGGGAAGTCTATTTAAATTAACAAAGGATGAATACGAATTTATTATTGATTTGATCCGTGAAGAAAATCCAGTGCCAACAGCTGAGAAAAATAAAGATGAGTATTCGAAAGAAAAATTCTTAGATCAGGTTTACATGACAGAAGCAAAATACGATCGTCTCGTAGCTGTTCTGACAAGGAAGAAGAACATTATTCTGCAGGGAGCACCAGGTGTTGGAAAGACTTATGCAGCTAAGCGTCTGGCTTATTCGATAATGGGAGAGAAAGATGATGACCGCATTGAGTTTGTACAGTTCCATCAGAATTATTCCTATGAAGATTTTATGATGGGGTATAAGCCTGTCGAGGATGGATTTGAACTGAAGTATGGAATTTTTTATAGATTCTGTCAGAAAGCAGCGAACCATCCAGATAAAGATTATTTCTTTATCATTGATGAGATTAACCGAGGCAATATGAGTAAAATCTTTGGCGAATTATTAATGTTGATTGAGGCTAACTATCGAGAGACAAAGACAACATTAGCCTATAATGGTCTCAGCTTTTCCGTTCCAAAACGTTTACATATCATTGGTATGATGAACACTGCTGATAGAAGTTTGGCAATGATTGATTATGCACTTCGCCGCCGATTTAGTTTCTTTGACATGGAACCTGGATTTGATTCGGAAGGATTTATTAAATATCAGGAAGCATTTACAAATGACACATTCAATACGTTGATTGACCGTATTAAGGAACTGAACAGAGAAATTGCAAACGACAAATCTCTAGGGAAAGGATTCTGTATTGGGCATAGCTATTTTTGTAATACGACAGAATGTACGGATGAGTGGATGCAAGATGTAGTTGATTTTGATATATTGCCAATGTTAGCAGAGTATTGGTTTGACGATACTGATAAACTACAGCGTTGGGAAAACATTTTGCATGAGGTATTTCAATGACAAAAGATAAGAGTATTCTGATCAATAATATTTACCATATGCTTTCCTATGCTTTTCAGACACTGAAGCAAGAGACATATGATGATGTTGCAGCAGAGTCTTTTGATGAGATGTATAATCTACTGGCTGCAATCCTAGCCAAGGGCATAGGGCTGCAGTTGAAGCAGGGACTTTACAGAGAATATATAAGTCATCAGGAAGAACTTACGGTTATGCGTGGCAAAATAAATATGCCAGGTACAATTAAAAATAAACTGATACATAAACAAGTACTTACCTGTGATTTTGATGAGCTTTCAGAAAATAACATGTTGAATCAAATCTTGAAAACAACAGTTATGCTTCTTTTGCGAAACGGCAAAGTAAAAGCAAAATACAAAGATGATCTGAAGAAGAAAATGTTGTATTTTTCAAATGTGGATTCAGTAGAACCTACAGAAATTAAATGGTCATCGATTCGTTTTCAGCGTAATAATCAAACATATAGAATGTTAGTTAGTATTTGTCAGTTGATGATTGAAGGAATGTTGATCACAACAGATGTAGGTAACTATAGATTAGCATCCTTTGTAGACGAGCAGCGTATGTGCAGGCTGTATGAAAAATTTATTCTGGAATATTACAGCAGACATTATCCAGAATTGTCTGTTAGTGCATCGCAGATTCCGTGGGCACTAGACGATGGTGTTGGAACGATGCTGCCGGTTATGCAAACTGATATTCACTTGCAACGTGGCAATACAGTGCTTATCATTGATGCGAAATATTACAATCACACTACACAAGTTCATTTTGATAAACATACGCTTCATTCAAACAATTTGTATCAGATTTTTACCTATGTAAAAAATCGAAGCTATCAATTTGGAGAAGAAGATAATACAGTTTCAGGAATGCTTCTTTATGCTAAGACGGAAGAAGAAATCCAACCTGATAATGTGTATCAGATACATGGCAGTCAAATAAGTGTTAAGACACTTGATCTGAATTTGCCATTTGTAGAGATTGCAGCACAGATGGATAGAATTGTTGAATCACATTTTACTGGTGTAATAAAAGCTGATTAGATGAGAAAGCTGTTTTGTAACTTAAGCATTCCTGAGTTGAAACCTTGTGAAATCTGAATACAAAGATGAAGTCAAAAAGTTGCAAAATGCAGGCTGTAGCGCTTAATGATGAATGAGATAAAGAAACTAGAGCATATCTAAATGGAGGATTTTAAACCAGCATGAACATACAAATATTTGGAACAAAAAAATGCAACGAAACAAAGAAAGCAGAACGTTTTTTCAAAGAACGTGGAATCAAATATCAGTTTGTTGATATGAAGAAAAAAGGCATGAGCAAAGGCGAATTCAATTCAGTAGCTCAGGCAAATGGTGGTTTAGATCATATGATCAATTGGGAAGGCAAAGATCAGAACTTGCTTGCACTGATCAAATATATTGCCAATGAAGATAAACTTGAAAAAGTATTAGAAAATCCACAAGTCATCAAGACACCAGTTGTTCGAAATGGAAAGCAATCAACACTAGGATATCAACCAGATGTTTGGAAAAAGTGGAATTGATTATTTGAGAAATTTTAAAAGGAAGAAGTGATAAGTATGATAAAATTTAAACTAAAAAAAGAGCAAATTGAATTTCTTAAAAAGACGTATCCTGATAATAAGCTGATTCATAGAGTTTTGAGCTTTGAGAAAGAAGGAATTTTCGAAATGGATGATGAGAATACATATATTGATTTCATGGATTATTTGGACGACGAGTCTGTAGCTTGGATGGATGAAAATTATGATGCTACACCACAAACAATTATGTTAGAATCAATAAGAGATGATATTTTTTGTCAGACTAATTAGAAGAGAAAGTGGACATTGAAACAAGACCTTATAGTCATAACAGGCCATAAGATCTTGTTACAGGAGAAAATGGATGACGACTTAATCATCATCACGAGGTAAAAACGGTGGTCGGAAGTGGTACAATTCTTCATAAGATTCAAGCTCGGCTTCTGTTCTTGGAACAACCTGGATCAATCCAGTACAATCCGTAGTAGAACAAATATTGCACATTTCGAAGATATTTTCATCAATTTCTTCGTTTGTAAGTTCTCGTTTCTTCTTATTATTCATGCATTGAAACCTCCTCGTTTCTTAGTATGTGATAATTTAAGAAAAATATTTTGTAAAATAAATCCAATAAAAGATATTATACGAGGAGATAGGAACAATGTATTTTGTACCAGAAGAAAGCAGAGAAAAGGCTGTCCATCCTAGACAGAATGGAAGCCTTTTCCGATAATTTCACTTGTATTAGAAACTAAAAGAAAAGCTTTTGGATCATGTTCTTTGATAAAGTTTCGAAGTTTCACTGCCTGTGAAGGACTAAGAACCGTCAGGATAATATATTTATCATCCCCTGTAAAGGCTCCGGTCGCATTTACAATGGTTGCTCCGCGCTGTAGATCATTTTGGATAAAATCACAAATACATGTTGCATTGGAAGTTACAACATGAAAGTATTTAGAACGGTTAAAACTTTCAATAAAGTTATCGATCAACGCAGAACGCATGATCAGACCAAACAAAGAATAAAGTCCTGTTTTGACGTTAAACACTAGGAATCCTGCGAGAGTAAAGATAAGATCAGAGATCATTAAGCCCTTTCCGATATCTACACTTGTATATTTTTTAAGAATCATAGCGATAACGTCTGTACCACCACTAGAAGCTCCAATATTAAATAAGATTGCTGAACCAAGCGCTGGCAATAAGATTGCAAAGATCAACTCTAATAATGGCTCATTGGTAAGTGGATGACTCATAGGATAAATTCGCTCTAAAAGAGATAAACTTACAGATAAAAGAATCGTGCTGTAAGCTGTTTTTTCAGCAAAGCTTTTACCTAAGACGATCCATCCAATGATCAGCAATAAAATATTCACAACAAAAGAAAAATCACTGGCAGAAATAGGAAGGAATTTTGCAACTAAAACGGCAATACCTGTGATACCACCAAATGTGAAATTGTTTGCAAATTTAAAGAAGTAAATTCCGACAGCCATAATGAGTGTGCTGATTGTAAGTAAGGAAAAATTTTTAAGTTTTGATTTCATAATACTACCTTCTTTGACGATTGTTTCATTTATAATGATTTCTTAATTCAATCATTTATTTTAGCATGAATATTCTATTTTTCAAGAAATTCGGTGGAAATAGTGAGAAAGAACGTATTATAATTTTTGTTATGGAATCTTGCGACAAAATGGATTGGTGCAATCAAGACAAGTATTTATATTTACGTATCCCCTGTTATAACTGTAATACTTTCCGTGTTGATCTTACATGAAAAAATAACAGTGATTTCTATCATTGGAACTGTATTAATCCTTATTGGGCTTGTGATCTCACAAAAAAACTAAGACAACAGACCAGATTAGATGTATAATATGTGATAATAAAGCAAAAAAGGAGATAGGAACAATGTATTATGTACCAGATGGAACAAAAAAATGCGGATATTATGAATGTAAAAAATGTGGGAATAGATTCCTCTCATTACAGACGATGGAGAAGATTCCATGTCCAGACTGTGAGGCAGAGATTGACTATGAGATTGGACCAGATGAAAGTATGGAAGATATTTTAGATACTGCGCAGTTACTTCAGAAAATCGAGGGTGAAGAAGAAGTCGAAAAGATGGATGCTTTACTAAGCCTTGCTATCACGGGTGGAGACTGCAATTGGATTTAAAAATGTATTTTCTAAAAGACTCAAGGAACCATGGACTTCTGGGTCTTTTAGATTGCTGCAATAATTGAAACAGGAAGGCAGGAATATCAATTTATGAACGATACACAAGACAACAAATGGGACAAACTATTGCACATCAAAACCATGGGCAGAGACGACTCTCAATCCGATCAATACCGCTATCCATACGAACCAACTCCATATTCTGTACTGCAACGATTAGCAAATACAGGACTTATAAGGAAGAACAATATGCTCTTAGATTATGGCTGTGGTAAAGGAAGAGTAGACTTTTTCTTATCCTACCAGACAAGATGCCGTTGCCTCGGAGTTGAATATGACGAACGCATTTATGAGAAAGTAATGGAAAATAAGAAAGAAGCCATATCGAAAGAGAGGGTATCATTTTCATTAGCGAATGCAGAAGAATTTCAACTCCCAGAACAGATAGACCGCATCTATTTTTTTAATCCATTTTCCGTAGAGATTTTGAGAAAAGTGATGGCAAGGATCATGGAATCATACTATGAACATCCAAGACAGATTTTATGTTTCTTCTATTATCCATCTGACGAATATCTTACATATCTGATGACGGTGGATGAGATGATGTTTACCGATGAAATTGATTGTTCCGATTTGTTTGGTGGAAATAGTGAGAGAGAACGCATTATGATTTTTGAGATTGGGCAGTAGACAGACTTAGGCCATCTAAATATTTGATCAATATTGCTCAATGAAGATGAATATAAATAGACGAAAAATAATAAATCATGTATAATCATAAATATGCATCTATAGTTACAAAATATGAAATAAAATATAAGAAAAACGGATATAATACAACAAATTATGTAACTTTAGATACACTTTTTAACACAAAAATCTAGAGCAAAATAATAAATGAGGTGATGAAAATGCCATTAACAAATATAGAGGCGGATAATTTTACGGTATTTGATGATATAAAAATTCCATTTAATAAAGGATTAAATATACTAGTAGGCGAGAATGGTATGGGAAAGACTCATGTTATGAAATTAGCTTATGCAGCATGTCAGGCTTCTAAACACGATGTATCATTTTCACAGAAAACAACTATGCTTTTTCGACCAGATCAGTCAAGTATTGGACGATTAGTAAATAGAAAGAAAAATGGGAAAAATACAGCAAAAGTATCCGTAGGATCAGACACAGCAAAGATTGGAATGACATTTTCAACGAAAACCAAAAAATGGGATGCGGAGATTACAACAGAGGAAAAATGGGAAAAGCAAATGTCTGATCTCACAAGTGTGTTTATTCCAGCAAAAGAAATTTTATCCAATGCATGGAATTTAGATGCAGCAGTGAAGATGGGAAATGTAGAATTTGATGACACCTATTTAGATATTATTGCAGCTGCTAAAATTGATATTTCCAGAGGTGTAGATTCCGCTGCAAGGAAGAAATATTTAAAGATTTTACAACAGATTAGCAGTGGAAAAGTTACTTTACATGAAGATCGTTTTTATTTAAAACCAGGTACACAAGCAAAATTAGAATTTAATTTAGTTGCAGAAGGTTTACGTAAGATAGCTCTATTATGGCAGCTTATTAAGAACGGAACATTAGAGAAAGGATCTGTATTATTTTGGGATGAACCAGAGGCTAATATTAATCCGAAATATATTCCTGTGTTGGCAGAATTATTAATTATGCTGGAAAAAGAGGGTGTACAGATTTTTGTTTCAACACATGATTATTTTTTATCTAAGTATATTGAAATAAAACGGAAATCTGACAGTAATGTTCAGTATATTTCGCTGTATAAAGATGAAATGAGTAAAGTGCAATGTGAGATTGCAAAAGAATTTGAATTACTGGAACATAATACGATTATGGATACTTTTCGTCAACTTTATAGAGAAGAAATTGGGGTGGTATTATAGTGAAAGTAATAACAGAATCGGAAATGAATTTTGGAGAATTTGATGAATCTAACTTGTTTCATATTGAAAATTCTAAAATTTATAGGGATCTTGGTGATGGAATTAAGACAGTAGAATTTATTTTAAAATATAAAAAGAGGACAGTATTATATTTTTAGAAGCAAAGAAAAGTTGTCCTAATGCGGAGAAACGGCATGAAACAGAGGAGAAAGAACATAAATTTGAAGTTTATTTTTCTTCACTAGTAGAAAAATTTATTGCATCTTTACATATTTATTTAGCTTCTATTTTAGGTAGATATCCGGATATTTCAGAGGTTGGAGATAGCTTACAATTTGTAGATGAAATGAAAAATATGAAATTAAAGTTTGTATTGGTAATTAAGAATGCTGAAGATGTTGCTTGGTTAGTAGGACCATCTGCAGAATTAAAAGCCAGGTTATTACAGATTAGAAAAATTTGGAATATTGAAATAATGGTATTGAATGAAGAGTTAGCAGAAAAGCTTAGTTTAACAGCAAACAATCAAGATTATGCATTATAACCATTAGGTTGTTACCCATACCAATTAGGACCATTATAATGTATTTTCTAAAAGACTCAGGGACCATGGACTTCTGGGCCTTTTAGATTGCTGCAATAATTGAAACAGGAAGGCAGGAATATCAATTTATGAACGATACACAAGACAACAAATGGGACAAACTATTGCACATCAAAACCATGGGCAGTAGACAGACTCAAGTCATCTAAATATTTGATACCAGTATTAGAAAATTTATATATTTCTCCAGAAGAATTTTTAAAGGAAATAAAGGAGCTAAAAATAAAATGATAAAAGATATAATGAAAGATCCACTGTTTCTAGCACAGAAATCAACAGATGCAACAAAAGCAGATCAACAGGTAGTAGTTGATCTGTTAGACACACTAAGAGCTAATTTGGATCATTGTGTTGGAATGGCAGCAAATATGATCGGCGTTAAAAAGAACATTATCGTAGTAGCAGTTGGACCATTTCAGTTTGCAATGATCAATCCAAAGATCACAAAGAAATCAGGCGTATTTGAGACAGAAGAAGGATGTTTATCTTTGGATGGAGTGAGACCTTGTAAGAGATATAAGGAGATAGAAGTAGATTATCTGGACCAGGATTTTAAAAAACAGCATGGAAAATATTCTGGATGGACAGCACAGATCATACAGCATGAAATTGCTCATTGCAAGGGGATTGTGATATGATTGAATTACAAACAATGAATGAAATACCAATTTATACGATCATAAAAATAGAAGCAGAAGAAGCAGAAATTCCAATGTTAACTTTTTATGTAAAAGAAGATTCTATGGATGAACCAGAAGAGATTTCGATGGAAGAATTAACAGCTTATGACAGGAATCTAGGAATTGGAGATCAGGTAATAATCGGCCCAGATGAAACTTTGTTTCCGCTAGATATGGCAGAGAATCTTGGAATGTTTGACGAAATCGATCCGTTAAGCCAGATATCAGAAACAGATCCCAGACAATGGCAGATGGAATGGATGGATAATTATATGGACGCGTTAGAAGAACTGGAGGATTCTACAACTAGGGAATAAGCCCAAATTCATGAAAATAAATCCATTAAAAGCAGAAAAATTTATGGAGATGAGTGTATTTATGCAGAAATTACAGATAAGACAGAAAACATGTTATATAGAGCAAAATGGTTCCGGCGGTCCGATCATTTTATGGGGAATGTATCCTCATCGTGGAAATGAAATAGCACATATGTGGGATTGTCTGATGGAGACAGTCAATGATCAGGATTTTCTTTTCTGTGCATTTCAGGTAAAAGATTGGAATGGTGATTTTTCTCCATGGAAGTCACCTGCTGCCTTTGGGGATGAAGAGTTTAAAGGAAATGGTCCAAAGACTTTACAATGGTTAATGAATGATTTGATTCCAGAATTAAAAGCAGATTACGGAGTAGACAGAGAAATTTATCTGATCGGATATTCCCTTGCAGGATTGTTTGCTCTATGGACAGCATATGAAACGGATATCTTCTCGGCAATTGCAAGCTGCTCCGGTTCTTTATGGTTCGAACAATGGGATGAATATGTGTTGCATCATCAAATAAAGCATGAAAGCAATATCTACTTAAGCCTTGGAGGAAAAGAAGAAAAAACAAAGAATCCGGTCATGGCAAGAGTTGGAGATCGAACTAGAACACAGGAACGAATTTTGCGCAATGATCCTAAGGTAAAGCAAACAACATTAGAATTTAACAGCGGCGGGCATTTTGCTGATGCCCAAAAGAGATTAGCGAAAGCTGTCAAATGGTTATTAGAATGTACTTAAGCGAGGATTCCAATGAACAACAAAACCATAAATTATTATAACAAATACACTAAATTATTCATACAAACAACAAGATCCGTAGATTTTACAAACATACAAAATAAATTTTTATCTTATCTTCCATCGGGCGCATCCATCTTAGATTTCGGGTGCGGTTCCGGACGCGATACAAAATATTTTCTAAAGCGAAACTATAATGTAACGGCGATTGACGGATCCGAAGAGATTTGTAAGGAAGCCTCAAAATATACAGGAATCAAAGTAAAACAAATGTTGTTTGAAGAATTAAATGACCAGAATATTTATGATGGAATCTGGGCATGTGCATCAATCCTTCATTTATCAAAAAGTGATCTTTTTCTTGTATTTCATAAGATGAACAAAGCATTAAAAGAAAATGGAATCATTTATACATCGTTTAAGTATGGTGAATTTGAAGGGGAGAGAAATGGGCGTTATTTTACGGATTTTACAGAAGATTCATTGAAAGAATTTATCTTGCAGATCCCTCAATTACAGATCAAAGAAATATGGACAACAGGTGATGTCAGAGAAGGACGAGGTGATGAACGATGGTTGAATATCCTGATTTGCAAGGGAAAAATATCTTAGAAATTGAGCCAAAATATTATAACAATCTAAATATCGATGGATTTTCTAAAATGATGAAAAGTCCATCCTATTGCTATAAATTTTATTGGCTGGAAGCGATCATACAGTTAATCTCTGAGGGAAAAACAGAATCGACATTTGATGAAATCATAGATGAGATGATCACAAATGCATGGTATTCTGTAAGAGAGTTCCATATTCACTTAAGTGGAATGCCACTGGACGGTCAGATCAAGGATGGATTGGAGAGAGCAGTTCTTTTGCTAACAGAGCTTAGTGAATTATCAGCGAATGCTTCGAAAGTAGAGATTAAAAACGCGATCAATCAGTATAACAAGGAATTAAAAACGACGAAAGAACAGCTGACTCATATGGTTCCATACAGAGCATTAGCAGGCTTTTTTACGAGGAGTAATGAAAAAGTAAATTGGAATAGTGCAAATCGCATGACAGCGTATATTCAGAAATTTAATAAAGAAGTCTTAACTCTTCCATACATATTAGGAACAAGCAGCAAGTTAAAAAAAGAAGTATACTTCCAACAAGACTGGATCAAGATGATCCAAGATCATACAGTCAATATTCTAGGCTGGATTCAATACGAGAAGGTAAAATGGCTGCAGAACAATAATCCAGAAGTACCTGGTCTGGTATATAAATTGACCCCAACAGAAGAAAAGGTGCGAAAGCTTAAAAAAGTAAGAGATCTCTGGCAAGATATCATGGAAGTTCAAGAAATCAGAGACGTCTTTACTGGACAACCTGTGAAGAAGAAAAAATACGATATTGATCATTTTATTCCATGGTCATTTGTTATGAATGATGAACTTTGGAATCTGATGCCGATGGATGCATCACTAAATTCATCAAAGAGTAATCGATTACCAAAATGGAATCCGTTTTTTCAGAATTTTGCACAAAATCAATATCTGATGTATCAAATGATTTATGATGATATGGGAATCTATAACAGATTTAAAGGCTGTTATAAGGATAATCTTCATTCTATTTGGGCAGGACAGGAATTATATCGAAAAGGTAATTCAAAAGAGATGTTTTATAATATACTTGAAAAGAATATGATACCCGTATATGATTCCGCACGTCGACAGGGGTATGAAATATGGGATTATTCATAAGAATTTTAAAAGGGCAGAAGAATATGTGGTTAGAAAAGCAAAGAAAATATCCGAAGAATATATGTAGTAGATTAATGCTAGCTATTTTGTTACTCGCAAGTGTCATAACACTTACAGCATGTAGATCATCAAATATAAAAGAAACAACAAAACAAACAGATCATAAGACAAAAAAGTGGGAACCATTGGTGATAACAAAGCAAGAAAAAGCTCAGGCACAAAAAGAAGTTAAGCAAATTTCAGACATTTGTCAAAACATAAAAATCAATGAGAATAAAGTTACAAAAAAAGACTTACAAACATTATATGATACATTAACATCCAAAGGTTATCCTGTTGCCCAGATTGGGGAAGAAAAACATAGTACAAAAAATGCACCAGTAAAATTCAAACCATCCAAGACAAGTCATGGTGAGAAATTGAAAACATTTTATGAAAAAACAAAAGCTGGAAAACCAACAACGATAACATTGTTACAGCAAAATAGTTCCGGAGGATTTGCAAATATCCGATTACAAAGTAACAATGGAAAGACAGAAGGAATTTTGACAACGATCTATAAAGAAGATGGTAAATTTTCTGTGAGTGAAATGGTAAAGTATCAAGTGAAAAAACTGGAATTGAATGAAAAAAATATTATGACTTTGGAATTTTACTTATCCGATCAAGCAGAATTACAGACGGATGGTACGATGGAATTTCAATGTAATTGAATGTTAAATTTTCGCCATTCGTTGCATAGAAATGCATCAAACAGCAGATAATACCATCATAAAAATTTCCAAAGTAGAAAGGAACTCATATCATGGTATTAAAAGAGACAGAAAGAACAGCAATTGAAAACCTAAGAACACAGGAGAAAAGCTGCATAGAAAAGTATCAAAAATACGCACAGCAGGCGATCGATCCAGAACTTAAAAATCTTTTTGAACAGTTACACAAAAAAGAGCAGACACATTACGATTCACTCACACAGGTCTTAGATGGAACAGTACCGTCAAGTGACTGCAATGACAGTGATGGAAGAGACTATGAACCAAGAGCAATCTATACAGCAGCGAGCCAGTCCGAAGATAAGATGCATGATGCATTTCTTGCAACTGATGCAATTGGAACAGAGAAATTGGTTTCCGGAGAGTATAATACAAATGTATTTATGTTTGGGGATAGTGATCTTAGAAAGTTAATGGCTGACATTCAGGTAGAAGAACAGAATCATGCTGAAATGCTGTATAAATATAAGACAGCAAACGGAATGCAGTAATGCAATAGCTATATGATAATTTTAAAGGACTCAGGAGCCGTGGACTTCTGAGTCTTTTGTTGTATATCGATGATGTATGGATTGGATAAGATATGAAAATATGATAAAATGATGTAAATATAGTACTATACAAGAGAGGATAAATAAAAAGATAATGAAAACAGAACATCATACATTAACAAAGACCTGGGTTGTAGCAGCACTGGCAAGTTTATGCTGTATTCTATAAATCTAAGCAGAGTACCACGTCCATATTTTAATATGGGCGTGGGTGAATGCGTC
>ERZ839489.1225-NODE-1225-length-17231-cov-10.562762_pt1 | contig 17231 bp, 20 predicted proteins | sample MGYA00519938_ERZ839489 | MGnify/ENA primary metagenome ERZ839489 (study PRJEB31850, sample SAMEA3708846) | human gut metagenome | biome: human gut; feature: human-associated habitat; material: faeces | place: China | collected 2014 ...
TCATCGGCAAGGTAGATCTTTTGAACCTTCATTTCCTTTAAGACGTTGTTCAAGATGTCCATAAAGCTTGGCAATTCTTTATCAACGGCCAGGTCGATCTTCTTGGTTCCCATTGGCACCGGCATGCCGGCATCACCGATTGACAGCCAGTCCATGTGACCCATGTTGGCAACAACGGCAGAAACTTCTGAGTTGATGATTCCAGTTTTCTTCATATTCAAAATCCCCTAATTCCAAAATATTTTCAGTATCTTTAGTCAGCGAAGGACGGCCGCGTTATTCGGCAAGTGCGGCCTTGACTTCATCACCAGTAGGAATTGATGGCATGGCACCCATCTTTTGTACGGTCAGGCTGGATGCGCGCTGTGCGTAGACCAGAGCATCGGCAACATTGCTCAAATCGTCGTCCAGCTGTGATGCCAAAGCTCCGATGAACGTGTCACCGGCAGCCGTGGTATCAACGGCATGAACCTTGAATGCAGGTACTAATCCATGAGCCTTTGGAGTACTGTAGAATGCCCCTTCTGATCCGAGTGTAATCAGCAGGTAGTCAACGCCCTTTTGTTTGAACCATTCAGCTGTCTTAAGCATTGATTCTTCATCAGTGATCTTAATTCCAGTCAAGCCGTAGCTTTCACTGTCATTTGGTGCGATCACGTCGGTATACTTCAATACTTCAGGCAAGATATCGTGTGCGGGTGCTGGGTTTAGAATCGTGGTTACGCCGTGCTCTTTAGCGATCTTAAACGCTTCGGCCGTTACAGGCTGCGGCGTTTCGAATTGACTGATCAAGAAGTCAACGCCATCAAATGCTTCAGCCGTTCCCTTCAATACATCAGTCGTCATCGCTTGGTTGGCACCACCATAAACCATTATGTCGTTTTGACCGTTAGAATCCAGAGTTACCAGTGCCGTGCCCGTACCATGAAGCTCATCGATTCCAACAAAACGAGTATCAATATCATCAGCTTGAAGTGCCTCGCGCATAAACTTACCTTCGTTATCAGCACCTACCATGCCAATAAAGGAAGTCTGTGCACCCGATCTTGCAGCGGCAACTGCTTGATTGGCACCCTTACCACCAGGAGCGGAACTCTTTGAACCGGCAGCGATTGTTTCGCCCGGTTGCGGGAACCGTTCAACGTGATAAGTCGTATCAACATTGATACTGCCCAGAACCATAATCTTTTTATTCATATGGTCACTCCTCCAGTGCAAAAATATTCAAGTAAAATGTTTTACATCACTTAACAGCACTTACTATAACGCCTTAGGAAATCGATTGCAATAGCCTTGTAAGTGTTTACGTAAATGCTTTCACTTAGTAAAAAAGTGGTAAAACTTAATATCATTGAAATTGAGCATTTTAAAAATTTTTTCGATTTTTTATTTTTTTGGAAGTGTTTACCTGTTTTTTCGAATTACTTTTAATAAAAACTACCTAATTTTGATCAAATTCCATCAAATAAGAGGGCAACAAAAAAATTTATATTTTACTAATTGTTCCTTATACACAAATTATTCACTTTATACATTGCCAGCTCTTTACCATACTTAAACAAAATCAAAGGCGACCCGCCCCAACGGATCGCCTTTTACACACAAAAAAACTGACGTCAGCCAATGCCAACGCCAGTCTAATCAATTAATATGGCAGTTCCTTTACCTTTGGCGAGTAGTCAAAGACAACCTTTTCTTCAACATCTACGTATTTAGCAGACACTGGCTGTTCGTAGAGGAATTCGTCCGAGTGCTGGAACAGTTTCAGACCTGCCAGGGACTTCATTGCCGCTACAATTGCGTCTTCCTTCAGATCTTCCTTGGCATTGTGCACCTTGAATACGTGCTTGCCGCCAAGACTGCCTTTAAACGTTAATTCGAGAGTCTTCATAGTTCATTTCTCCTTTCAGTTGGTTTTCTTACTTCATGTTGATCAGGTCAGTGGTTTTAACAACCCGGCCGTAGAAGTACGTTTCGTTGGACAGATCGGTTAATACCTTAATGCAGCCATTGAGTTGATCGTCAGTTGGATTCTCAATGCCGTCAGAGTAGCTGCGCCATGCGCCATCCTGGTTGTCTTCGCTGACCATCTTGAATGACAGCTTTGAGTTCTTAAAATTACGTTCCATGATTGAACATCTCCTTTGAATAGATTAGTAAGGGTTTCAGACTTACAACTATAGAAACGATTTAGGCCCGAAAAAATAAAGGAGATTTCTGAAGATTTTTTAAACGTAGACCAGATTACCAGCAACGAGATTCGATTACTCAAATGATGGTTATGACCACTCGAGATGACATCGACATAACTCGTCAGATGCTATGCAGAACTACATGCACCTATACACCCCCAGGCCGGCGGAGAGGGAGTGGAACGAGGGCTCACTCGAGGCGATGGTAAGCATGGAACATGCGGCCCGCCGGAGAGGAGACCCGTGGAGCGGGAACGGAGCCGGCCTGGGAGCTGCCTAAGCGGGGATGCTATATCCTTATAATTCAGATTGTTTCGCAACTAGTCATCTAATTTTATATTTAGTATTCATTTATTTACTGTATAACTGTATTCAATAAATAAATGTATAATCGTCTACAATGAATAACTGAATATTAATCTACAATAATTAACTGTATACAACTATTTATTATAGTCTGTTATTACCAAATAAAAAGCCAGGTCATGAACTTAATCATAACCCAGCTCTATTAAGCTATCCTGTTACTACAATATCTTTACGATTCGCTCTTCGTTTAAGGTGCCAGAAAGGCTGTCAGCGCTATTTTAATAAAAATAATGAATTATACCTCATCTACTGATTAAACGCTCAAATCGCGCGTAAGAAGCGTTTAATAGCATATCAGATTATCTACAGCCTTTCAGCATTCCACGCCCCACAGACCGTCAATCTCGTCAACGCACTCATGCAGAACGCCATTGAGTCCCAGCAGCCACTCATCCTGGACCATCATTCCCTCGTATTGGTAGATCTGACCCAGCTGATTGGCAATGGCCAGATGCCAGGTTGGCCCGTCCGTGATCGCGTATGGTGGATAGCCACCGTCAAAGATCTCATGCAGATAGTCAAACAGACGGCTGAGCTGCTCAGGTTTCATCAGGAAGCTCTGTTTGCGAATCGGCGTGACCGTGTCATTTTGGCCATCGATGAAAAACGTGTTGAATCGCACCAGCCCGTTCTTGTCGATGGTCAGATGCTGCTCGGTTTCATGATAGGGATTCTCCGGCCGCGTCTCTGGCAGACCATATTTTTCAGTCATAAAGCCCCACGCCAGATTCAGCGAAACCAGTGAAATGCGGTCAATGCGTCCCTTCAAGTCATTTTCCATGATATTACTCCTCTGCAAGTATTTGACGCGTTTTCCGGCAGATACGGACGAATTCATGGCAAATGGGCACAAACGCGATCCTCAGTCGGCTAATATTCCGGCTCGCGCGCTTGATTTCTCTTTGTGATTTGTGACCGTCAAAGATTTCGCGTAATTCGTCTTCAAACGGCACTCATTCGTCCATTCCGCACTCATCCTTTACGGAAAGCGCTATCATAATTGAGGTTCTTGCAAACTTGCAGATGGAAGGTGATATCCGAAGCAGAACGGTCCCTTACGGATGGCTATCGCTACTTGGTGGCCGACAAGCAGCGACTATTGGTTGTCTACGGCGCTTTAAAATATCGTGGAATCTATCGACATCATCAGGATTTCGATGACCTCGCCCAGCAAGCAATGGGCTGGTACGCGGAAGCCTACCGCGACTTCCCGGGTTCCCCTGAAAAAGACCAGTCGTCATTTGCGCATTATGCTTTCCAGCGCATCGACTGGCACCTCAAGGATCGTTTCAAACGCCAAATCGTTCGCGACAAGTACCAGTGCTGTCTGGATACTGGCTTGGCCGCGAACTGCGACTGGCTCGTAGAATCCGGCAGCGACACCGCGCCGATCGAACGAGCCGCCGCTCAACAGCTGTGGCGCCGGCTTTGGCCTTATCTGACCCCCAAAGAGAACTCATATCTGCGGTGCGTCATTGAGCGCGGTCTCAACAACAAAGAGATTGCCGAGCAGTGGCATACCTCCCCGCAAGCCGTCTCCTACGTAAGACAGCGCGTTATCAAAAAGGCAAGGGCCATCAGCAGCGCGCCCAACATTGCGTAGTCTCTTGCAAAATCCCTGAATACTTGACTACTTGAATCTCTCCAAAATGCTTCCAATACGTGTTGGGAGCATTTTTTATTTGGGAGAATAGTCAGCATTCGTTGATGGATTGGTAGCGACCATTGTGTTGTCTGGCGGTACCGGCTATATCTGGAATGGCCTCGCTTTTTAGCAGATCGTCCCATTGCATCCTCAGAATGACCAGCTTTCTGGGTACCCAACCACTCCAGTCCTGGCTTTACGAATGGTTGGCACCGTCATAGGGCGTGGTCAGCATCTTTTGCAGACACTGCTTGAACTCATCGTCAGCCGGCCGACCGTAGCACTTGCGAAATGCAGCATCCAACGCGTTTTCCAAAACCACGCAGCGGACTTTGCGCTCGGTTCGATGCAGCGTATCTAGATGGTTGAAGTCCGGATGCTCCTCGCAGCAGCGCTCGCCCTCGTAGTTTTTCCGCACCATTTCCAACAGCTCGACCTGGGCATGACTGACCTCGGCAGCCGCGTCCAGATTACGTTTGATTGTGTCGATTGAGACGTTGAGCAGTACGCGAATCGTCTGATGATCGTAGCCGTCAAACGACAGTACGGTGCACCCTCTGCGTGAGCTGACGTCATAGCCGTGGGGCGAAAGGTTGTCGGCACAGATAAAGATCGCGGATTGGTTGCGCAGACCCGTCAGCGGAACCAGGCGATGCCGGCCCGATACGCACCCCACCGACTGAGCCTTGGTCCTCTTGTACAGCGCGACCATCGTGTTGTGGTAGACGTGATACTCCCTGGACAGCTCACTGATCAGATCCGTGTAGCGCCGCATTACGTGCAGAACCTGTCCCCGGCGGTCAATAACGATCGTGTCGTTTTGATCGTCATGATTCCACCGCGTCAGCAGCAGCGTGTTGCTCCAGTCCACGTGAAACGCTTCGTACCTCGCATCGAAGCGCACGTGATCCATTTGGCGCAGATCAATGACCTTGTCTTCAGCATAATCAGCTTCAAGCGTCTTCTTCATGGAATACTCCTCCCCAAAGTATTATTTTGAGCCAAAAAGACGGCTCCAGTTCCAATGCTAGCAATCGATGTATGTGCTTACAATGGTTCTGAGGGAGTTCTAATTAAAATTTTAGTCTAATCCCCAAAAGACGCGCCGTGTAAACAAAACTCAACACGTGGCCATAATTGGTCTAACCGCTGTTTATGGAGTTTATTGCTGAAATCAGCCTATGCCATTCCAACGTCCGGATCACCATGGGCAAAGCCAAAGATCTGGTCCTTGAACTCCTTGAGTGAAAACGGCGGTAGGATCTTTTCATGCTTGGCTGGCTGAGATGCTTGCGACTGCTGATCTGCCTGGAATTGCAGATTCTGATCGTTTGAAGCTTCAATGCGTTGACCGTCAAATGAGTCAGCTTGCCCGATAATGTTTGTTGACTCAACCGCTGATTCCACGGACGGTTGCTCAACGGCTTCTGCCTGTAGTTCTGGTGTCGTCAAGCCGTTGTACGGTAGAGTTTCCATGTTTGATGGTTCTACCGTGTCCGCTTCGACATACTGATCAGCCTGATATTCAATGGGTTCCTCGTCATCGTCTGAAATCCGGTAGATTGGGATATTCGGAATCTTGTGTTGTGGCTCGCCATAGTCATTGCCTTGATAGCTGGTTGGCTGTGGCTCATTAGAGTACGCTGTGTCGTTTTGAACGTCGTCATCATACGAGATGTGCAGGATTGGGATGTTTGGAATCTCATGACGCTGCTGAGCCAGTTCCTGAACCTGCTTTCTGAATTTGGCACGATTCTGGTTTTGCGCATCGTAGCCGGCCTGCAGGTACTTCTGCGTGGCAAAGTGTTCTTCTCGCATGGCTTCCAGCGTGTGGAGTCCCTGAGCATCGGCGGTCTTTAAGATGGCGGATATGTAGGCTGGCGGATTGATTGGTGAGTGTGCCGAGCTGACATTGATGGCAAAGCACAGCATCCGGGCACCATATTTCTTCATTAGGAAATTCATCGATTTCTGATTCCGTTTGGTCAATGGACCGATCTGACTGCGATACTGCGTTAGTACCTGTTCAAAGTCGTCTTCAGCCACGTGGTCAATCTCGCCAAAGTCATCCAGGCAATGTTTGGCTGTCTGTTGACTGACCGATTCTGATTGTGCAAAGTCCGTGGATATGTGTCCCAGATTTTCATTTCCGTTCGCTCGCGTTTGCGCGGGGGAATCAATCTTATCTAAGTTGATATAGTTATTATTTAAATCTTTAATCTCACTTGTGTTCACATTTTGCACGTCGCGGCGTTCATATTTTGCACCTCGGGAAGATTGTTGATATGACGGCGTTTGTACGGCATCTTGCTGGGTTTTGCGGTGTTCAGATTTTGCAGGATGTACGTAGTCGTTGACGTAGATATGATATTCGCTCAAGCCCTTGCGCTCGACATTAATCAAGCCAGCTTTGGTCAGCTTTTTGCGAAGGTTTGAAACGGTGTGGCGCGATGCATGCAGCAGTTTGGCAATATCATCGTTGCTGAAGTAGATGAATGGTCGCCCCTGCTCATCGACAAATTGAAGGTTGCCCTGCTTGGCGGAGTTGATCGATGCGTTAAGCCGTGAGCTGTAGATGGAGTACATTACCAAAGAGGCAATATCGAGCTTTTGGTACTCAGGACTTTCGAGCAGGTCAAAGTCTATTTTGAGAAATAATGAAGTCATAAAAAAATCTCCTTCCTTGCGTCAGGCAGTGAAAGAGATTGTCTGTAAACGGACAGCGCCCCTCGGAGTATCGAGAAAAATTCCATTCTCGAACCGATAGTCTTTGATAATGGCTATAAAGATGCTATAATGACTACATATGAAAATTAAAAAAGAAGTTTATTCTTAGTTACTCTAAGTCATTTGTTTGGGACTATAGCATCTTTGGGGCACTAAGTTTAAGCAGATAATCTCAGAATCATGAGCGGCCACTCATGATTCTTTTTTTATTGCCTAAATCAAAATGCTGTAAGAATGTATTAAGTTGGATGGTTTTTGAAACCGTTTTACTTATCATATAATATAACGAAATATAAGTAAACGTAATCTCAGCTCTTATGTTTTTGCAGAACATGAGAGCATTTTTTTCTAAGTTTGAACAGCTCAAAAGCAATGATCAAACCAGCAATCCAATCGACGTCTTTTCGCTTATTAAAACAACGGAGAGATACCTCGTTGGATTTGACAATAGAATACTACAATCAATAAAAAGTGTAAATCGTTTTCTAGCGTCAGCGCGGGCTCTGAAATTGATTTTTTGAATTAATTGTATACAGTTATTTATTGTGTATGATAAATAACTGTGGTAGATAAATAAATGTATACACCTCTAACCCCTAGATATGACTGGATCTTATTTTTTGTAAAATGAATTTGTTGTATACAATTATTTATTGTGGTATATAATTAACGTAGCACAATAAATTCAAAAATATTTTTCAAATTTTTTTTAAAACTGGGGTGAATTACATGATCGTAATGACGTATGCCAATTTTAAAGGCGGGGTTGGGAAGACAACCAACTCAGTTATGACCGCCTACGAATTGGCAAAAAAAGGATATAAGACACTGGTATGTGATCTTGATCCTCAAGCAAATGCCACACAGTTATTGAGACGTACCTATGGGCTTCAGAATGAACAAAAGGAATTAAAAATAAACAATACGATGATGGTTGCATTAAGCAATGGAAACATTAATGAAGCCATCGTTAAGATTATGGATAATCTGTACCTGCTGCCATCATATAGCGACTTTACGGAATATCCGGATTTCTTGGAGCTTAAATACCCAGCTACCGAGGACAACTATAAGGAAAAGCGGATTGCCTACTTTAAACAGCAGCTGGACAAGGTCAAAGGCGATTATGATTTTGTTATCGTGGACGTACCGCCTACGTTATCGATCTACACCGACTCAGCCGTATATGCGAGTGATGAGGTTATCATCGTCCTGCAAACTCAGCAGCGTTCCTTGGACGGTGCCGAAGCCTTCTTTGAATATCTGCAGCGCACGTATGACAAATACCCAACGACCAACTTCGACATTTTGGGTGTATTGGCCGTCCTGTTGAAGAATAATGTTGGATTGGACAGTCAGATCTTGGATGATGCTGAAAATATATTTGGGCACAATATGTTGTTCCACATGATCATCCATCATATGGAACGTCTGAAACGGTATGATCGTACTGGGATTGCCGACAAAGATTTATCACCTTCGGACTTCCACGATACAAAAGTACATTACACATACTTAACCCTTACTGATGAAATTTTGGAAAGACTACGTAAGAAAGGTGAAATCGAATAATGGATGAGAAGCCAAAAATGACGTTCCGCAAAGATCCTAATCGTGGCAAGAAGCCAAAACCAGTTAAAGAAACGCCGATCTCAGCACCAAAGAGTACGTTTGACGTCACCAAAATGACTGTTGAGAAGCCAAAAGATAACAGCAATGTAAAGCAGCCTGCAGCACCTAAGGCATCGCGTCCGGTTGGTCGTCCTAAAACTGGTCGTAAGCAGTATCAGACGATTCGAGTGACGAAAGAGACGGCGCGGAAGCTGAATGCCTTACAAAATGCTTTGGCATATCCTACCCAAGAAGCATTGATTGATAGTGCGCTGGATCGTGTCGAACGTGCCATGACGGAAGATGAGAAGCGGCTCTTTGCTTTATGGCATGATACCCTGGAAAAACGTTGGAAGCGGAAATAACATAACTAAATAACAGTGCTAAGAGGGCTTTGGTCCCTCTTTTTTTATTGATTAATATTTGTACACAATAATTAATTGTATACAGTTATTTATTGTAGACGTTTATTTATCGAGCACAGTTATATATTGTGTATGATTAATTATTGGATACAGTAATACATGTATACAATATTGGTGATTATGAAATAGATAGGTGCGGGTTTATAGCATCTTATATGTGTCACTTGGACTACGTAAGATTGAGAGCACTATGACCTATTCGAAGAAGCTGGTGGCTGTCATAGTAGATTCAAAATAAAGCATCGTTTGAAATTGATTCAACATGGCTAAGACTCGGATAAGGTTTGATTGCCTATGAGTCGGACCATATTGGATCTTTTTTTCTGACACAAATATACAATAAATAATGGTACATGGTTATTTATTGTATACAACAAATTAATTTAATTGATAAGTTACCAATTCGATTGATAACAATTAATTGTATACAGTTATTTATTGTAGATGATTATTTATTGTGTAATGTTATTTATCGTACACAGAAAATAGGTGAATTCATTATTAGGACTGTCGGAATGACCAGCGCCGCTTCATAACATCCCTATGTAAATTACTAAGACTGCGAGTAATTAATGGCTATGTTCTATCTTGCTAGATCTGCGAAACAGCTTTTGATCTGATGACGAATCTCTTGAATTGCTTTTTGAATGATACGGTATCCATGATAGGAATCAGTTTGATCAAGAATCTTTCCAAGCAGCAATCTGATGCTGAACCATCAAATATATCAGATACGCGATTTGCTAGTTCGTAACATTTAACAAAAAAAGCCTAACAAGGTTAGACTCAAAGTAGACTAAAAAAAGGAGTCTTTGCCTTGTTAAGCTAATTTAAGTCTAGTTATGATCGCCATGATTTTCAAGTGGTTTTTGCCCACACTTGTTCTGAATTACAGCAGTTGATGCAAGATTTTGTCCCACGAAAATTTATGGAACGGCGCAATATTGAACACGTCAAACTATCTGACGCTGAGATGATGGCCCTAATGCTCCTCAAAACGCAATATCATGTTTCAACTTGGACGGCCTTTTACGATTTAGTGCAAGCTACGATCCCTTCGTTACCCTTGTTGGAGTATTCCCGCCTAATCCGTCGGATTAACCAGGTCACACCAGTTTTTCAAGCAATTCGCCGAGGCTTGTTAACGTGGACTACGCCTTCCCAAACAGCCATTATCGATAGTTATCCGCTCCCGCTTTGTCAAGGGGTTCGTAATGCTCGAGCTCGCTTGTTTGCTGGGATTGCTAACATTGGCTATAACGCTACGAAACAGCTGTACTTCTATGGTTTCAAAGTTCACATGATCGTAGAACCTAGCGGCCTGATTCTCGATTATGAAGTGACACCAGCTTCAATCCATGACGTTAAGGCTGCTCCAGAATTGATTCAAAACTGCCCTTGTCCACAAATTCTAGCTGACGTCGGCTACGTCGGTAAAGACTTACGAAGTAAGGTTAAGCAACAAGGTCACGACATCTGGACGCCGTATCGTTCAAATATGAAAGGTGCAAAACAGCATAATCGGTCAGCCCGTAAGCGGACGCGTCGCCTTATTGAGACTTCATTTGCTAAATTGAAACTCTTGGGAAGCGAACAGACTTATGCTCGTAGTTTGGTGGGATTGAAAGCACAGATCGAGGCACTTGTCATGACGAATAATCTAGCAAAATTTGGAATGTTACAAACTAGCAATTGACGTACGTTGTAATTCATGACGATATTGTTTAAACTTAAAGTTTAAATGATTCAATCGGGGCTCATTTTAATGCGGGAGCTCTTTTGATACCAGGATTCGAGCTTCAACTATCACAAGAGGTATGGAGATGAAAAAATTTGACTAAAATTTTAGTTGTCGATGATGAAAAGAAAATTGTAGATATAGTTACCGCCTATTTAATCGCACAAAAATTTGAAGTTGAGGTGGCCTACTCGGGAACGGAAGCTTTGACCAAGTTTTATAAATGGCATCCTAACCTGGTGGTGCTTGATCTTATGCTACCAGATTTAGATGGTAATGAAGTGACCAGAAGAATACGGCAAGATAGTAAAACACCGATAATTATGTTGACGGCAAAATCAAGTGATGAAAGTATTGTTAACGGATTGCAATCTGGCGCCGATGACTATGTAGTTAAGCCTTTTAGTCCACGAGTGGTAGTAGAACGGATAAAAACCGTACTACGACGTGTCACAGAAGAACAAGCGGAAAAAGTTCTCTCCTTTAACAATGGACAGTTAAAAATCAAATTAGAATCGCAACAAGTTTTTGTCCATGATATGGAGATTACACTGACGCATACAGAATATGATATTCTTGCAACAATGGCGAAACATTATCGACAAATATTTACCCGTGAACAGTTAATCGATATAACTAGAGGAATTGACTATGACGGACTAGATCGGATGATTGATTCTCATATTAAAAATTTACGACGAAAAATTGAAAGTGATAATACTAAGCCGGTTTATATAATAACGGTTTATGGCCGAGGCTACCGTTTTGGTGGGAGTAAAGATGAATGAAACGACAGATTCGGACACAGCTAATAATCTCTTTTATATTTTTGATGTTATTGATCATAGGTTTAATTAGTTTAATGACCATGAGTTTAGTTAGTGATCATTTTGACAAATATGTGCAGAAAAAACATGATACAACGCTCACCGCATATAAAAACGAATTAAAGGTTAGTTATCTGATCAACAATGGTACTTGGAAACCGGCCAAAGTTAAAAAGATCGGTGTTAGAGCATTGCAAGATGGTCTTATTTTGGTTTTGAAAAATACTGACAATAAAATAATATGGGAACCAAGTCAAACCTTGTTACATAGGGCTACTAATACCAAAAATACAGATAGTATGAACAAAAAAAATGTAGCTATCAAGATTAATTCCAAAAAAGTCGCCCTAGTACAATTCTCATATAATGATGCTTTAGGGTATACACGACATGATGTCGCATTTATCAATGATTTACGAATTAGTTTGGCCGGTATTTCAATCTTTGTATTTTTAGTTGCAATAGTCATTGCAGTATGGATAGCTCGTGATCTAAGTAGACCGTTACGACAAATTGTATCCTTTACTCAGGCGGTAGCGTCTGGGGATTATCGAAAACAGTTACCGCAACAAACACAAATCGTAGAGGTAAATGAGCTAGTAAATGTAACTAACGAACTTTCACGCCAGTTATCCAAGAATCAGGCGCTACGGGAGCGTTTGTCTTCCGATATTGCTCATGAATTACGCACGCCATTAACAACGATTCAGGGTTCGCTAGAAGCGATGATCGATGGAATCTGGCCAATTGATGAGGCAAGATTGGTTAGTTTAAATGATGAAGTTATACGGTTGACCCACTTGATCAATAATATTGAAAATATTGCTTCAATTGAACATCGCGAGGATAAGTTAATCAAAGTTGATACTGATCTTAGTAAATTGATACAGCAGGTTTTAAATAATTTTCAAAGTAATCTTGAGGAGAAAAGAATAACGCTTGATTACCAGACGGAAAAAATCATCGTTGCAATTGACCCAAATAAAATAAATCAGGTCATTACCAATTTATTGTCAAACGCCATAAAATTTACACAAACAAAGGGCAAAATAATAATTAAGTTAAAACGTGTAGCAGATAATGTTGTTTTAACTATTGAAGACAACGGTAGTGGAATTGCAGAAAAGGATGTCCCACATGTATTTGATCATTTCTATATGGCTGATCCAGCACGAAATCGCCAACAAGGCGGCCAAGGGATTGGTTTAGCAATTGTTAAAGCAATCGTGGTGGCTCATGGTGGCTCAGTTTCTGTGGACAGTGAATTAGGTGTTGGGACTATTTTTACAGTTAAACTACCCTTGAATAATTAGGAGGGAATGACCATATGGGAGCACTAAACCCGATCGCGTTTAAATTAGGACCTTTTCTGGTTCATTGGTACGGTATTATTATTGCAAGTGGGGCAGTACTTGGTGTGCTGCTTGCAATTAACGAAACTAAGCGACAAAGGGTTTCTGCAGATGACATTTATGATTTAGTATTCTGGGCATTGCCAATTGGATTGATTGGCGCACGAATCTATTATGTCATTTTTGAATGGCAGTATTATTCACAACATTTAAATGAGATCATTGCGATTTGGCAAGGGGGTATTGCCATTTATGGTGGCCTAATTGCTGGTGGGATTACATTGATCGTCTTCTGTCGGCAGCGTAGCTTATCAGTTTGGCAGGTCCTAGATGTTGTTACGCCAGGCATTATGTTAGGTCAAGTTATTGGAAGATGGGGTAACTTTGTTAACCAGGAGGCCTTTGGGTCTGCTGTTTCACGCAGTTTTTTGCAGCAGTTACACTTGCCTAACTTTATCGTGCAACAGATGTACATTGGCGGTGCATATCATCAACCAACTTTTTTATATGAATCGGTATGGAATTTTGTTGGCTTGATCTTACTCCTTAGTTTACGGCATAAAAGAGGTCTGTTTAAACGGGGAGAAATTGCGTTAAGTTATGCGATTTGGTATTCATTTGGTCGATTTTTTATTGAAGGAATGCGAACTGATAGCTTGTATCTATTTGGCCAAGTACGTGTGTCACAATTATTATCATTGATTGTTTTCATTGTGATGCTCAGCATCTTTGTTTATCGACGGAAACAGCAAAAAGCTTCTAATTATTTAATTGATTAATTAATAATGCAGAAGAAAGCGAGGCTAAATTATGATTAATCTGTATTTTCATACTAGTGATCCGGCAAAACGAAAAATGCTCAATTGGTTTCATGATCAAAAAATTGATGTACAGATCCGTAATATTATGCAAAAGCGATTAACTGAATTGGAAATTAGGCACTTGTTTTTGCTATCCGATAATGGTAGCGATGATTTGATTGCAGTACGTTCGAAGGCTGTTCAAGAACACGTTTTTGATAAGGGTCTAACATTTAATCAATTAGTGATTGCGGTATATCAGCACCCCAAAATTTTAAAGAACCCGATTGTGTTTAATGAACAAAGCCTGGTTACGGGATTCAGTATTGAGGATATCGGTGTTTTTGTACCATCAAAACAGCGGAAGCGTGAGCGATTGTCATTATTTGGTAAATTATATACTGCAGAATTTGGTAAAGTTTCTGGTCCTTCGTCAACTGGTACTGATGAACTTTTAGAAGAATAATTGGTCTACCCCTACAGCTGCCTTTTTTCAGGCAGCTGTTTTGACGTTAAAATATGGTGATTTAGCGACTAGTAGAATTCGAAGCCGGAAATTGGGGAAGCTCCGGAAACCAAAGGCAACTCGTTTGATCGTTTTGATGACGTTGTTCGTCCCTTCTAACGAGCCATTATTGTAAGGTTGTTCAAAACTACGCTCGATTTCTTCACGGTGATTCCGTAGCGTGCGTTGGGCCTTTTGACAAGGTTTGGGCAAAGCTGTCAACTTGGTTTTTAATAACTCTGCCAAGACTTCTGAACTTTGAAAATGAAGGGCACACAACAGTTGTTGGTAGTAGCCATACGCCGTACTAAGCGCATCACTCGTAGCGGTCAGCCGATCGATCACTTCACGTTCATTCAACTGGGCACCACCAAAACCTGTTCGCCGCTTAAAATCGTGCCAGTTGAGTTTGGACGTATTCTTAACCAATAAACGCCAGTAGCGTTTTAAAGCGCGGGCCACCTTATCCTTAGAAGGCAAAGCCTTCATAGTTTGGGTACGGACGTGGTTCAATACTTGGTAAACTTGAACCACGACGTGATAGCGATCAGCGACAATGGCGGCATTGGGAAAAAGATCTCGAATTAAAGACCGATAAGGTTGATAAAGATCAACCACGATTAATTAACTTTGGCTCGGACTGCATACTCATCCCACTCGTCGCAAAGCGACCAGCTTTAAAGTCATCGAGGGCTAGGACTTCGGGCAGCCAATGACGCTTGGGACGAAAATGGCGTTTTAACTGGCTCATCTGACGATATACAGTCGTTTGCGAAACATGGAGTTGATTGGCAATATGCTTAACTGAATGAATTTCAGTTAAGGCCAACAGCATGTGCTGTTGGACATTAGGCATGATTTGATGATTAACCTTAATGCCTTGAACTCGAGCTAAGTCTGTGACTAAGGTGGAACATTCCGCACTACGGGGCAGAGATACTTCTGTTTAGCAATTACGAGTACCAATGGTCGACCATTAATTTCGAGCCCCCGCAGATAGACTGTTTTAAAGCCATTTTTCCGCATCAATTGACCGCAGACGGGACAAGCATTGGGATAAGATTGACGAAGATAAAGTTCACAGTGTTCTTGGCGAGCAAATGGGTGCCGGGCAGCCGGATTGGCGGGAATAATTTTAAGTCGCTCATTTTCGGCTACGCGAGGGTCGAAAGTAATAAGATTATCTGTTAAACCGGTTAAGCTTTTGATATAATTATTCATTGAAGACGGTCCTTTCTTTAGTTACTGAAGAGCGGGGATCAGCCGTCTTCTTTTTTTGTACAATATAAAAAAAGAGTGCCATGTGACACTCTTTTTGAGTTATTTAATATCAACAACACCGACAAATTCAACATCATCAATTGCAGTTAAGTAAAGACTATCAGTTGGTCCAAGTATTGCAAGTTGACCATTTTTGATTGTACATTCTTGATCTGGTGTGGTCAGTTTCACCGTCCCTTTTAAGGGAATGAGAACTATATTTCCAGGTACAGGGTGAAATTCTCCGTTGTTTGTCACTGTATTTTTCTTTAGTATACGATGACCAACCCGTCTTTGACCATTTTCGTAAAGGTGTTCAAGGACCTCATCACCGCGACTACCAGTTAATATTTTCATATAATATATACCCACAAGTTAATTGACTTTTTTACGTGGCTTTTCAGTATTATTGGAATTTTGTTGAGTGTTGTTTCCACAGCCGCCCATACTACCAGAGCCACCGTGCATAAATAGCATCATGAGTGGGTGTGCTAGAAGACAAAGGGCTAACAGAATCCATTGTGACATAGTTTCACTTCCTTTTGCTTTGTTTCTGTAATAAGTATAAATTGGAAGTGTGTTGTTTTTATGTTGTCGGGAATTTTTACATAGTTATGAATATTATTATGTATACACGACATTCAAATGAGTGTCGTGTTTTTGTGTGCGCCCGGTATGGGCGATAGCTAGGTGGTGAAAGTCCGCTGTTGGCCGTAGTAGTCGGAACCACGAGCCAAGGGCAAGGGTGTCCATCGTGAGGTGGAATCCGAAGGGAGCCTGACGAGCAAACCACTGCACTGATGAACAAGAATCGGCTATAAGGCCAGGGGGCGCGGATAAGGTTGCATAACAAACTGAAGTCCGATACTACTCGAAGCAAGCCCTGGTAAAGCCGGCAGTGACATGGTGGGAAAGTTATCGTCCTTACCTAGGGAGGTCTGTCAGACAAGGTCTGAGTGGGAATGCCCAAATGTAACTCGGATCAAGCTATCCAGTGATGGATAGTTGAGTCTGGCAGAAGTCAGCCGAGGTCATAGTAGCGACCAAGGTCGCGAAGGACCGAGCAGTAACAACGTCAACGGATATTGGAGGTAGCAAGCATGCGACAATCGCAGAAAACAGAAACCAAAGCTGACTGCCAGGGGAAGATAGGGATGGAAGTCCAACAATACTCTGGGGCGCGTAGTAGTGCTGTTAGTAAAAATAACGTTCGGCGTGACACGTGGCGGCTTAGAGAACGGATTCTGAGTAATAAGAACTTAGAGCAAGCTCGTAAACAAGTTCGCAAGAACAAGGGAGCCGCCGGAATCGATGGAATGACGGTACAGGACCTAACGGGCTATCTGATCGAACACGGGGACGAACTGAAAGCACAACTGGTGGCTGGGATTTACCGGCCCAAACCAGTAAAGCGAGTTGAAATTCCTAAACCAAACGTTGGAATGCGAAAGCTTGGCATTCCGACGGTCACGGACCGGACGGTCCAACAGATGGTGGCCCAGGTGCTAGGCCCAATTTATGAGCGGCGTTTCTCGGACAACAGCTACGGTTTTCGTCCAAAACGCAGTGCTCATGACGCCATTCAAAGGTGTATTGACCTGTACGATCAAGGATACCACTACGTGGTTGATCTTGATCTGAAGGCCTATTTTGACACGGTCAATCATGACATGTTAATGAAGTTCCTGAAATATGAGATTACTGACGAATGGACATTACGACTAAGGTACTGTGCCCTGTCAAGTTGACACTTTAAATAATGAAAATTAGCTGGCCTTGC